>Ga0209052_1000024_pt1 | contig 112044 bp, 99 predicted proteins | sample WorMetHEROISLAND_2_FD_187409 | JGI IMG/M metagenome (GOLD analysis project Ga0209052, IMG submission 187409) | Marine gutless worms symbiont microbial communities from Max Planck institute for Marine Microbiology, Germany - Olavius sp. 4 HERON... | ecosystem: Host-associated > Annelida >...
GGATCAGCGACGATCTTCTTGTATCGGGACTTGGCGTCGGCATCCTCGGGCGTGAGTTCCAGGCGATTGAGTGTGCGGGAGCTGGCCAAGGGCTTGCCCTTGTCATGCGCCGAGAGACGGTCCTGTCCGCTCGGATCGGGTTTTCCGACCACCGTAGCCAGTAATGGATCCAGGCGCAGACGGTCGTGGTCGTTTAGGTCCTCATGGCCGAGCGCCAGCGCAAACACCCGCTGGCCAAAAAGATCGCGAACGCTGTGTTCGATGTACTCGGGATTGTGATGATCGACGAACTGCTCAGCAAAGCATCAACGATGCGTGTCTTGACCTCGACCTCGCTGAGCAACAGTCCGCCACCATCGGAACTGATCGCCCCGCCGTCGAACCGGCCCACGACGGCACGCTTGCCCAGGGCGTGAAATTCCAGCTGCTCGGCGCTACACTCTAGTCATCCAAGGGCCGCCCTCTTCTGGTTGCATAAGTTGTGGGTCGCACAACTCTTATGCCAAAGAAGACGGCCCTTTTTCAACCCCTTGGTGAAATATCCGGGCTAGCTCTGCGGATTCAGAATGCGAATACTTCCGAGGCTTCTGAGGTAGGAAAACCGATCTGCCTGGTGGTAGACAGGTCCGCCAAGGCCGTGTTTTCGGGAAGATTTATATACCCGTGCACAAGAATAGTTCGCCGCGGAACACGCCGTAGGCACCCGCGAGGGGTGTTGCACCGCGAGGCTGCGCTATCCTTAGCTTCGCCCACTGGTACGGGGTATAGCCAGTGAAGTCTATCGGCTTCACCGTCGCAATCGGATCTAGCTCTATCCTCCTCGTCGCGCCTTGCGCTCCGGCACGATCGGCGCACCTCGCTTACCAAGCTATTCACGTGCATCAGGTATACCTTCGCCCCGCCCCCCACCCAGGCATCGAGTCAGCTTCCGGGGAGCAGGGGCCTTGTAGCACCCTGATCCGGGTACCGAGGTTCCTGGAACCAGTTCAGCTTGTCTTGCAGGCGTACGACCTCGCCGACGATGATCAGGGTTGGGGGCTGGGGTGGGTCCTGTTCCACACGCTCGAGGATAGTGGACAGGGTGCCGGTGTAGACACGCTGGTTGTGGGTCGTCCCCTGCTGTACCAGGGCGACGGGCATGTCCGGTAAGACGCCGGCCGCCGTCAGCTTCTCGGCGATGACCGCGAGCCCCAACAACCCCATGTAGAAAACGACCGTCTGGTTGGGTTGGGCGAGCTGTTGCCAGTTGAGGTCGATCGTGCCGTTCTTCAAGTGTCCGGTCACGAAAGTAACGGACTGGGCATAGTCGCGATGGGTAAGGGGGATACCCGTGTAGGTGGCGCAGCCCGAGGCGGCCGTAATGCCGGGCACGACCTGGAAGGGGATCCGTTGCACCGCCAGGGTGTCAATCTCCTCGCCGCCGCGGCCGAAGATAAAGGGATCTCCACCCTTCAGGCGCACGACCCGGTATCCCGCCCTGGCCAGGTCCGCGAGCAGGCGGTTGATTTCTTCCTGACGCATAACATGGTTGTTGCGTTCCTTGCCCACGAATATCCGCCTGGCATCCCGCCGCACCAGATCCAGGATCGGCTCGGCCACCAGGCGGTCGTATACCACCACATCAGCTTGCTGCATCAAGCGCAGGGCACGGAAGGTCAACAGGTCGGGATCACCGGGACCGGCCCCCACCAGATAGACCTCGCCCATGTCCCCGCTGGGCGAGACGGCGGCGAGCTCGCGTTCCATGGCAGCGTCTGCCTCAGCCGGGTGTCCGGAAAACACCCGTTCGGCCACAGCACCCTGGAGTACCCGGTCCCAGAATCGACGGCGGTCACGCTGGTCCGCGAATCGGGCCTTGACCGCATCCCGGTAACGCCCACAGAGCGCCCCCAGGCGTCCGTAGCCGGCGGGGATCAGTGATTCGAGGCGCGTGCGCAACAGGCGCGCGAGTACGGGCGAGGCAGTGGAGGTGGAAACGGCCACCACTACCGGCGACCGGTCGATGACCGAGGGCATGATGAAGCTGCATGCCGCGGGTTGATCCACCACGTTCACCGGGATACCGCGCTGCTTGGCGATATCGGCGATCTGTCGATTGACGATGGGATCATCGGTAGCCGCGATGACCAGAAGGGCCCCGGTAAGATCGGCCGCCTCGAAAGGGCGTTGCGTATACGTGACAGCACCGGTTGCTGCCAGCTTGTCGAGAGACTCGTCGAGCCGGGGGGAGACCACCCGCACCGCGGCCCCCGCACGTCGAAGAGTGGCTATCTTGCGCACCGCCGTTTCCCCGCCGCCGACCACAAGGCAGAGTTTGTTTTTCACATCGAGGAAGATGGGGAGCAGCTCCATGGTCTGGTCTTGGCTCGGAGGTGCGGGTTTCGAGAAGCGGTGAATCCGTGTCGGCCGCCGCGCGCGTCGTTATGGCTCGCGTGCCCGTCGGATTCGGGGTTTACCACCGGCCCGCTCCTGCGTTGAAGGGGGGGTAAAAAACTTAGGGTCTAGATACTTTATAAAAAGAGGATTTTCTCTCAGCAGAGAGAATATTCTACCATAAGATGGTTTTCCTCTCGATGATTGAATCTAAATTCACATTCTTTCAGGTGTAGATGAAAATTTCTTCGTGGAATCCTATTGAATTTTGGCGGCCTTCGTTTGGCATATGACCAGAATGATTCAATGCCATTGATAGGGCAATTACCACGGGCAAATTCATGCTGACCATGATTCACTCGGAAATGCTTTTCGTACCCCCTATCCACCAGCCCATCGTAGCCCCTCCCGCCGTCCGAGTGGAGATGCCATCGATAGCCACGCGGCCCCGGATGCGGCCTGTAGCGGCTTCTTGGCGGCGTTTGGGACGATTCCCGTGTGGACTTTCCCATGGCGTTTCAGAATCCCGAAAACAATTGTTTTACCCCCGGCCCCGCACCCTTTCTTCCCGCGAACACGGCGCCTGCTGAAATAGGATTCATCGACTTCAACAACTTCGCCGGAGAAGGGCGATGAGGCGTTACAAAGCTGAGCGATTCGGGTCCGTAGTTTGAATAAGGACCGATTGATCCTCGGACGGCTTACATCACCCAGCTCGGCTGATTTTCAAGGCCAGTAAATCATGCGCAAAATTAGGGTAAAATCCGTCTGACGTTAGCTTCCGAAAGGTGTGAACGCATGAAATACCTGTTTTTCCTTGCATAACATAACCTTAGCATGCGGATGCGGCGTTTTCTAAAGTTATATAGACCCAAACCCTTTAATATAAGGTGGGGGTAAATTCTTAACTGATGGCGTAGTTGATCGTCTAGGTCTACCGAGCTGCACAGCAGCCCAATCCACCTTCTACCAGTTTAAAGACCACCACTACCAACCCTAAAATAATATGAATATAATAATGATAGGGGCCAACAGCTGCGAATGGCCGCGGGAGACGATGTTTACCTGATCGATATCCGGACCCCGGGGGAGGCTATCGGCAGTGTGATTCCGGATGCGGCCTTCATACCGATGCATCTAAATCCCAGCGCGGATCGGTGAGTTGCCGAAAGACTAAAGGAGGTAATCCTCATATTGCCACAGCGGCGCCCGTTCCTACCACACCTGCGCTTACCTCATGGAGCAGAGATTCGACAATGTTGCCAATCTGCGGGGCGGTATCATCGGTTGGGCCCGCGGCGGCTTCGATGTCGTGCGCCGTATGGCGGTATGAGAGGCTGTCCGGTCAAGGTCAATCCTGAATGATCTGGCGCTGGTTGAGGGACCGGAGGTGTTGCGGGAGCGATCCTGTTCAACCAAACAGCTTCAGACCGATCGGCTGTCCGGGCTAGGGCGCGGTCCGACCAAACGGCACACCGCAACGGCGAAGACGCGCCTAACCCGACACGCCGGCTTCCACAACCAACGCCGAATCATCCAGGACCGCGCCCGGACAGGCACGGCGTCGAAAACGCCCTAGCCCAACACGACGCCTTACTCGGGCCGCACCAAATAATGCTGGACAGTGCTGAAACGCTCGGGGAGCTCGGCATCGACGCATGCTTGCCTTTTCCTCCGGCTTGGCGTAAATTAGAATTTCTGAGTTTTCTGATATTCTAACGCACTGGAACACTTGGAGATTTTGCCATGGTAGACTTTGACCAAGAGCTCAATGCGAGCGGTCTGAATTGCCCCTTGCCCATCCTGCGCGCGAAGAAGACCCTTTCAGGCATGGACGCCGGACAGGTACTGCACATCATCGCGACCGACCCGGGTTCCGTGAAGGATTTCGAGGCCTTCTCCAAACAGACCGGAAACGAGCTGCTGGAATCGAAGGAAGAGGGTGGTAAGTTCCACTTCCTGATCAAGAAGGCATGACCTGCGGGTTGCCGGTCCACCAACCACTTAACAGGTTTTAAACGGGAGCACCGATGGACGAGAAAAAGCTAGCCATTATCGCCACCAAGGGGTCGCTCGACTGGGCCTACCCGCCCTTTATTCTTGCGTCTACCGCTGCGGCGCTGGGATATGAGACCCAGATCTTCTTTACCTTTTACGGGCTGCAGCTCCTCAAGAAGAAGCTAGCGTTAGAGGTAACTCCCCTCGGGAATCCGGGGATGCCCATGCCGATGGGCATGGACAAGTGGTTCCCGGTGCTGGGCATGACGCTGCCCGGCATGCAGGGCATGGTTACCTCTATGATGAAGCAGAAGATGAAGTCCAAGGGAGTGGCCAGCATCGAGGAGCTGCGCGAGCTGTGCATCGAGGCGGATGTCAAGCTGGTCGCCTGCCAGATGACGGTCGACCTCTTCGATATGGATCGCGCGGCATTCATCGACGGCCTCGAGTATGCGGGCGCGGCAGCTTTCTTCGAGTTCGCCGGAGGCAGTGACATCTGCCTCTACATCTGATCCGACTGCGGGGGACCGACGAAAAGCGCCGCCTGTGGGCGGTGTTTTTGTTTCGGTAGTGGTGGTCTTTAACTGGTAGAAGGCAGGCAGGGCCGCTGTGCGGCCCGTTAGACCTGGACGATCAACCACGTTATCAGTTAAAAACTGACCAGCACCCGCCTTCTTTGACAGTGTAGATGAAAAGTTTTTCGTGGAACACCATTAGAATGGTGCAAGCCTTCGTTTAGCATATGATCAGAATGGTTCAATGTCATTAGATAGGGCAACTACCACGGGCAAACTCATGCTGACCATGATTCACATGGAAATGCTTTATTGTACCCCCTATCCACCAGCCCGTCGCAGTCCCTCCAGCCGTCCGAGTGGATGATGCGGTCAAAGCCACCTGGCCCCGGATCGCAGCCTGCAGCGGCTTCTTGGCGGCGTTCGGGACGATTTCCGCGTAACCCTTCCCGTGGCATTCCAGAACCCCGAAGACAATCGTTTTACCCCCGGCCCCGCGCCCTTATCTTCCCACGAACACGGCGCCCGCCGAAAGAGGATTCATCGACTTCAACCTCGCCAGAGAAGGGCGATGAGGCGTCACAAAGCTGAGCGATTCGGGTTCGTAGTTTGAATAACAACTGATTGATCGTCGGACGGCTTACATCACTCAGCTCGGCTGATTTTCGAGGCCGGTAAATCGTGCACAAAATAGTGTATAATCCCTCCGGATTTGGCTTTGGAGATTTGTGGACACCTGAAATACCTGTTCTTTCCTTGCATAACATAACCTTAAGTATGCGGTTGCAGTGCTAAAGTTATCTAGACCCTTTTTTACTTGGGTATTTCGCGGAGCTTGTCCTTATGGCGGACCGGAGACTACAGGTTTTCCATACGGTCGCACGGTTGCTGAGCTTCACCAAGGCCGCGGAAACGCTGCACATGACGCAGCCGGCGGTAACCTTCCAGGTACGGCAGTTGGAAGAGCATTTCAACACCCGGCTCTTCGACCGTACCCACAACCGCATCAGCATGACTGATGCGGGTAAGAAGGTGTATGAGTATGCCGACCGCATCTTCGAGTTCTATGCGGAGATGGAGAGCGCGGTTCGTGAGATGACGGGAGATATCAACGGCACGCTTACCATCGGTGCAAGTACCACGATCGCTGAGTACATGCTTCCGACCCTGCTCGGGGACTTCAGGGAACACTACCCGGAGATCACGATCCACTTGAAGGTCTCCAACAGCGACGGCATTGTGTCCATGGTGGAGAATAACACCATTGATCTGGGGGTCGTGGAATCCTCCGTGGGAAACAAGAATCTGATGGTGGAGAACTGTAAGCGCGATCAGCTGATTGCGATCGTACCGCCGGGCCATCCCATGGGGGGGAAGTGCACGGTCGAGTTCTCCGAGCTGTTGGAATATCCGTTCATCTGTCGGGAAGAGGGCTCGGGAACCCGCGAGGTGATCGACAATTATGTGCGCCAGCTGAAGCATTCCGGCGCTTCCTTAAAGATCGCCATGGAGCTGGGCAGCCCCGAAGCGGTGAAAGGTGCCGTGGAGGCGGGTATGGGCGTATCCGTGGTCTCCCGGGCGACGATTCGGAAGGAGCTGCAGCTGAACACGCTCGTGGCGTTGAATCTGGATCCGCCTCTGGACAGATCCTTCTCTTTCGTTCACCAGAAACAGAAGTTCCGCTCGCGGACCATGGAAGAATTGCTCGAATTTGCACGCGGCTATTGCGACGCCCACGGCGATCCAGGCGGGGGGGGAAATAGGTGAGCCGGATTCAGGGCAGCGGCCGTGACGGCGAGCGGCAGTTGGTCAGGTACTATCGCTCTCTGGCGCCGGCGGATCAGGATACATTGCTCACCTTCAGTGAATTTTTGGCGTCCCAGGGCATCGGGCACCAGCAGCAGGAGGCATCGGCTCCACGGGAGCCGGTATCGATTCCACGACCGCAGGAGGAGAGCGTGGTCGGCGCCATCAAACGGCTCTCACGCAAATTTTACATGCTCGATCGCAGTACCATGCTCAATGATACCTCTTCCCTGATGGGCGTCCACGTTCTGCAGGGGCGTCCGGCAGGCGAAGTGATCGACGAGCTGGAGGACCTCTTCGCCCGCCATTATACCGAGTATCGGGCAGAACAGGCGCGCAAAGAAGCCTAACCCGTCCCCGATGCAGGTCAATGCCATTAAATTAAGGCAAAGCGGTAGTGGGTTTATAACTGATAGCGTAGTTGATAGTCCAGGTCTACCAGGCCGCACAGCAGCCCAATCTACCTTATCTACCAGTTAGCGTAGTTGATAGTCCAGGTCTACCAGGCCGCACAGCAGCCCAATCTACCTTATCTACCAGTTAAAGATCACCATCACCAGCAAAGCTACCCATTCGATAAGGATTGTCGGAGCCGGAAAGCTCTGGAAATTGTGAGCAGCTGCACATCTCCGTGACTGGATTCCAGCCCTCCCCTGCCGGAATGACGGCTTGACTCGATGACATTGCGATGCGGGTCCTTACCGACTGGTTCCGTCGTTATTTCTCCGATCCCCAAATCGTCTTTTTGGCGGTTCTCCTGCTGGTTGGGTTCGCCGTGGTGCTTACCATGGGCGATATGTTGGGCCCGGTCCTGGCCAGCATCGTCATCGCTTATCTCCTCGAAAGTCTGGTCTCCTTCTTGCAGTGGCACGGTTGGCGCCGCCTTGTGAGCGTATCTCTGGTCTACAGTCTCTTCATCATCTTCGTCGGTCTGATCCTGTTCGGGGTCATGCCCCTGGTCTCCCTGCAGGTGACGGACCTGGTGCAGCAATTTCCCCGCATGATCTCCGCGGGACAGAAGGCGCTGATGGGGTTGCCGGAACGCTATCCGGATCTCATCTCCACCGAGCAGATCCGGGAAATGATCGGCACCATTCATGCCGAGATGGCCGGCTTCGGTCAACAGGTCCTCTCCTGGTCGCTCGCCTCCGTGGCGGACATCATCACCCTGCTGATCTACATCATTCTAGTGCCGCTCCTGGTGTTCTTCTTCCTCAAGGACCGGGACCTGATTATCAATTGGTTCAAGCGCTATCTGCCCAAGCACCGCAGGATCGCCGGCACCGTGTGGCGGGAGGTGGACCGTCAGATCTCCAACTATGTGCGCGGGAAGTTCTGGGAAATCCTGATCGTCTGGGCAGTGAGCTACCTGACCTTTTACGCCTTTGGACTCAACTACGCCATGCTGCTGGGCATGCTGGTGGGACTGTCGGTCATCGTTCCCTACATCGGGGCCTCCGTGGTGACCCTGCCAGTCCTGCTAGTCGCCTGGTTCCAGTGGGGCTGGACATCCCAGCTCGCTTGGCTGGGGGGGATCTATATCCTCATCCAGGCCCTGGACGGCAACATCCTGGTGCCCTTGTTGTTCTCGGAGGTAGTCGATCTGCACCCGGTGGCCATTATCGTGGCCATTCTGGTATTCGGGGGGCTGTGGGGTTTTTGGGGGGTCTTCTTCGCCATTCCGCTGGCGACCCTGGTGCAGGCCGTCCTCAGTGCCTGGCCGCACCATGAACCGCCGCCATAACCGAAAAATACAGGACCTTTACAGATTCCGGACGGCTGACGATCATGCAGGGTACGATCGAGCGTTACCTAGGGCGAGCGCGTATAAATCCGCCCAAAAACATGACCATGATGGAGTCGTTCGGGAGCCGGTCAGATCAGCGCAACCTGGCTACCAGGCTGGTAGGCGCAGACTTGCCCGCGCTGAAGTGGGCTTCGGGCCAAACTGCAAAACGTGGGCAAGCCCGCGCCTACCGCGCCGATCATGGCGAGCCGATTGCGAGAGATTTGTGTTGATTTGCGGAAAAAAGTTTCCACTGGAAGAACCGAACCATTGTTATCGATACTTCGGCGCTGCTGTACTAGGGCAAGGAGTTACCCACCCGGAACGGGTGAGTGGATAGCCCGGTGATCATCCGGTAATGCTTGAGGTTTCCGGTCGCCAGGCGCTCCCCATGCTCGGTGCAGGTGGCCGCGATCAGGGCGTCGGCCAGCTGCAGAGAACCGGATAAAAAATGGGTAGTTGATCGTCCAGGTCTACCGGGCCGTACAGCGGTCCAACCTATTTTTACCAGTTAAAGACCACCACCACCAAAAGATGTTCTTCCACAGTAGGTCGTGGCCCGGGTGGAAATGGCCTCCGTGAGCGGCAGCGCTTGCCGCCGGCCAAGGTGCCACGCAAGGCCCGCAGCTCGTCCGCGTTACGCATTCCCTGCACCAGCTCCATATAGGTCACGGCGGACAAGCTAACCCGGTCGTCGGCATCCAGGACATCCGCGGCCTCCCGCCTTCCCTGCAGATACCAGATCAGCACGCCCATATCGACGATCAGGGATAGCGGCTCCGCCGCAGGGTCGGGATCCAGGTCCGCGGATCGACGAGATCATCCCGGCTGGCCCAGAGCCCAAACAGCTCGTTCTCCCTTACCGATTCCGCCCGCTCCGGCCCCCGATGTATGCGCACCACCCGGACCCTGGCAAGGCCGCGATAGGTAATGGTCATCTCTTCCCCGCTGTTCGAGCGTATCGAACAGCAGACAGGTTTTCGTCGGAGCTTTTTCGCGGAGACTTCCATCCCAGGTCCTTCGGAAGTAATCACTTTAGCATAATTGGTAGTGGCAGACTTTAACTGGTGTTAAAGGTAGGTTGGGTCGCTACGCAGCGCGGTAGACCTGGACTCTCAACCACGCTATCAGTTAAAAATTCAACATCACCACTTTAAATAATCTTCTCTGCAGCAGAGTAAGTATTCTACCATATAAATTTTCCTCTCGAGGATTGAATCTAAATTCACATTCTTTCAGGTTAGATGAAAAATTTTCCGTGGAACACCATTGAATTTTGCAAGCCTTCGCATTGATAGGGCAATTACCATGGGCAAATTCATGCTGACCATGATTCGCACGGAAATGCTTTTAGTACCCCCTATCCACCAGCCCATCGTAGCCCCTCCAGCCGTCCGAGTGGATGATGCGGTCAAGTGGCACCTGGCCCCGGATCGCGGCCGATAGCGGCTTCTTGGCGGCGTTCGGGACGATTTCCGTGTAGCCCTTCCCGTGGCGCTCCAGAATCCCGAAGACAATCGTTTTACCCCCAGCCCCACGCCCTTTCTTCCCACGAACACGGCGCCCGCCGAAAGAGAGGATTCATCGACTTCAACCTCGCCAGAGAAGGGCGATGAGGCGTCACAAAGCTGAGCGATTCGGGTCCGTAGTTTGAATAACAACGATTGGTCGTCGGACGGCTTACATCACTCAACTCAGCGATTTTCGAGGCCGGTAAATCGTGCGCAAAATAGTATATAATTCCTTTGAATTTGGCTTCGGAGATGCGTGAACACCTGAAATACCTATTTTTTCCTTGCATAACATAACGTTATGCATTCAGTTGCAGTACTTTATTAAAGTTATCTAGACCCAACCGATAAACTTCCACCACCCCGATCAGCCCCGCCGGCGGTGTGGGTTGAGGTGACGGAGGAACTCCACCATCACGAGAGGGTGCCGCAAAAGTAGGGGCGACCGGCCGGTCGCCCCTACGCACCCATTGGGAGAGGAGTTGCCTGCCTGCCGCCCCATGGATGGGGCAGACAGAGGGAGAAGAATCAAAGAGTTGAAGATCGGTGTCTTTTGCGGCATCCTCATCCGATGTCGGGGTTCGTTCTTTGCCCCGCAACCTACGAGCTCCGATTTTCTCCCCAGGAACGCTTGAAGTTTATTGCTGGTCGCTAGTAAAAACTATGGACTTTAAGTCCAAGGGCGTCAGTATTTTTCGGCCATGAGACCGAAGAAACACGCGGCACATGCGGTTTACGATTTGAAGGTTCATCCGGTATGGATCACGAAGTATCGCTATGAGGTACTGACCAAAGGATGTGGGGGAAAGAGTACGGACATTGGTTCGACAGACCGGCGCTGCTAACGATATAGAAATCATCCAGGGAGTAGCGAGCAAGGACCATATACCTCTCGGTAGAGGTAATTTTTAACTGACAGCGTAGTTGATCGTTCCAGGTCTATTGGGCCGCACAGCGGTCCAACCCACTTCCCACCAGTTAAAGATCACCACCACCTGCCTCCTTTACGTCTTTCTATCCGCCCAGGTTGTCGGTTAGTGAAATCATGAAGTTATTAAAAGGGAGGACATCGCGCAAACTACAACCAGAATTCCCGCATTTGAGGAAGCAGTATTGGGGACGTCACTTTTGGGCCATTGGGTATGGTGCTTTCAGTTCAGGGTATATTACAGACGATACTCTTAGAGAGTATATTAAAGAGGCATCGAGATGCATCAGGGTTATCCAATGATGATGATTTTCCAGCCGAGTGCGCCCCGACTTTCAGCCCTTTCGAACTAACCTCAGTCTGAGACTTTCAGTCGCTCCCCAGACCATGGACTTTCAGTCCATAGTGGTTGATTGGGAAATTAGCCAGTGGCCGATTACAAACACACTTTGAACCTGCCCCGGACCGCCTTCCCCATGAAGGCCAACCTCGCCCAGCGTGAGCCCGCCATCCTCGCGCGTTGGGAAGCCATGGACCTGTACGGCCGCATCCGCGAGGTCGCGACGGGCCGGGAGCAATTCATTCTCCACGACGGCCCGCCCTACGCTAACGGAGAGATCCACATCGGCCACGCCGTCAACAAGGTACTGAAAGACATCATCGTCAAGTCTCGCACCCTGGACGGTAAGGACGCCCCCTACGTCCCCGGCTGGGACTGCCACGGGCTGCCCATCGAGCTGGAGGTGGAGAAGAAAAAAGGTAGGCCAGGCGCCAGGCTCAGCCCGGCCGAGTTCCGTCGGGCCTGCCGCGACTATGCGCGACGGCAGGTGGAGGGCCAGCGCAAGGATTTCAAACGCCTGGGCGTGCTCGGGGACTGGGAGCAACCCTATCTCACCATGGATTTCGGCTGCGAGGCCGACATCATCCGCGCCCTGGGTCGCATCATCGCCAACGGCCACATTCAGCGAGGCTACAAGCCAGTATACTGGTGCACCGACTGCCGCTCTGCCCTGGCCGAGGCGGAGGTCGAGTACGCCGATAAAGTTTCCAGCACCGTGGACGTGCGCTTCCGGGTGCCGGACGAGGAAACCCTGTTCGCCCGGTGCCATACCGTACCTGCCGACCAAGGGGACGGCCCCCTGGCGGTCGTCATCTGGACCACCACCCCCTGGACCCTGCCCGCCAACCGGGCCGTTGCCCTCAACCCCGAGCTGGAGTACGTGATAGTGCAGACCGAGGGCGAGCACGGGCGCGAGCGTCTGATCCTGGCCGTGGGGCTGCTGCGCGCCACCATGGACCGCTACGGGATCGAGCACTACCGCGTGCTCGGCTATGGTCGCGGCGACGCCCTCGAAGGGATCGCGCTCCGGCACCCCTTTTACGACCGCGAAGTACCCATCATCCTGGGCGAACACGTGACCCTGGACGCCGGCACCGGCGCCGTCCACACCGCCCCCGGCCATGGTTTGGAAGACTATGTAGTCGGCCTGCGCTACGACTTGGCCGTAGACAACCCGGTGGGCGGCGACGGCCGTTTCCTGCCGGATACGCCTCGCTTCGCCGGCGTACATGTCCTCTCTGCCGACGCGCAGGTCGTCGAGGTCCTCGAGACCGAAGGGGCCCTGCTGCAAACGGCCCGCTTGAGCCACAGCTACCCCCACTGCTGGCGTCACAAATCCCCCGTCATCTTCCGCGCCACCCCCCAATGGTTCATCGCCATGGACCAACAGGGATTGCGCACCGCCGCCCGGCGCGAAATCGCCCAGATACGCTGGGTGCCAGATTGGGGCGCATCCCGCATCGACGGCATGGTGCTCAACCGCCCCGACTGGTGCATCTCCCGCCAGCGGGTCTGGGGCGTGCCCATCCCTCTATTGGTCCACCGGGAGAGTGGCGAGCTGTACCCAAACACCCCGGCCCTCATCGAGCAGGTAGCACAGCGGGTAGAGCAGAAGGGAGTCGAGGCCTGGTTCGCGCTGAGCCCTGAAGACCTGCTCGGCGACCAGGAAGGCGGACATTACGAGAAGGTCCGGGACACCCTGGATGTCTGGTTCGACTCCGGCGTAACCCATGCCTACGTGCTGGAACGCCGGGCGGGACTGCGCTCCCCAGCGGACCTCTATCTGGAAGGCTCCGACCAGCACCGCGGCTGGTTCCAATCCTCCCTGCTCACCGGCGTGGCCATGCACAACCGGGCGCCCTATGCCCAGGTCCTGACCCATGGCTTCACAGTGGACGCCAAGGGCGAGAAGATGTCCAAATCCAGGGGCAATGTAGTGCAGCCCCAGGACGTCATGAAAACCTTGGGGGCCGACATCATCCGCCTGTGGGTAGCGGCAACCGACTACCGGGGCGAGATGAGCGTTTCGGACGAGATCCTAAAGCGCACCGCCGATGCCTACCGCCGCATCCGCAACACGGCCCGCTTCCTCCTGGCCAACCTCAACGGCTTCGACCCCGCTTCGCACCTGGTCGCGCCCACCGCCATGATCGCTCTCGACCGCTGGGCGGTGGACCGGGCCTATCGGCTCCAGAAAGACATCATCCGGGCCTATCAGGACTACCAGTTCCACTTCATCTACCAGAAAATCCACAACTTCTGCGTAGTCGACATGGGCGGTTTTTACCTGGACGTCATCAAAGACCGCCAGTACACCACTCAGCCCGATGGGCTGCCCCGGCGCTCCTGCCAGAGCGCCATGTACCATATCGCCGAAGCCATGAGCCGCTGGCTGGCGCCTATCCTCAGCTTCACTGCCGAAGAGATCTGGCAACACCTGCCCGGCGAACGCTCGGACACCGTCTTCCTGGAGACCTGGTACCAAGGACTCTTCCCCCTGAACCCCGACGCCCCCTGCGACCGAGACTTGTGGGATCGGGTACTGGCGGTGCGCGTCACTGTTTCCAAGCATCTGGAAGAAGCCCGCAAAAGCGGGGCCATCGGCTCCTCCCTGGACGCTGAGCTGGACCTCTATTGCAGCCCCGAACTAGTCGCGTCCCTGACACGGCTGGAAGATGAGCTCCGTTTCGTCCTCATCACCTCCTACGCCCGAGTCCACCCGCTGCAAGACCGACCCGCGGACACTCCTGACACTGACCTGCCGGGCCTAACCGTGAGCGTCACACCTTCCACCCACGCCAAATGCGCGCGCTGCTGGCACCATCGCGCAGACCTGGGGGCCGACCCGGATCACTTGGACCTGTGCGGGCGCTGCGTGACCAATATCGCGGGCGATGGAGAGACACGGCGGTTTGCGTGATTCGGCACCTGCATAGCAGGTTACGTGCATTCTACTGTGCCGGTGTTTATGTGCAGTCTAATCAACGGTGGTGGTAAATTTTAACTGATAGCGTGATTGATCGTCCAGGTCTACCGGGCCGCACAGCGGTCCAACCCACCCTCCGCCAGTTAAATTCCACCACCACCTAATCAACTATTAATTTAGAGAGGATTTACTCTCAGTAGAGTAAGCATTCTATCATAGATAGTTTTCCTCTCGATGATTGAATCTAAATTCACATTCTTTCATGTGTAGATGAAAAGTTTTTCGTGGAACCCCATTGAATTTTTTAAGCCTTCGTTTGGCATATGACCAGAATGATTCAATGCCATTGATAGGGCAATTACCACAAGCAAATTCATGCTGATCATGATTCACACGGAAATGCTTTTTGTGCCCCCTATCCACCAGCCCATCGTAGCCCCTCCAGCCGTCCAAAGTGGATGATGCGTCAAGGGCCATCTGGCCCCGGATTGCGGCCTGTAGCGGCTTCTTGGCGGCGTTCGAGACGATTTCCGTGTAGACTTTCCCGTGGCATTCCAGAATCCCGAAGACAATCGTTCTACCCCCAGCCCCGCGCCCTTTCTTCCCACGAACACGGCGCCCGCCGAAAGAGAGGATTCATCGACTTCAACCTCGCCAGAGAAGGGCGATGAGGCGTCACAAAGCTGGGCGATTCGGGTCCGTAGTTTGAATAAAAACTGCTTGATCGTCGGACGGCTTACATCACTCAACTCGGCGATTTTCGAGGCCGGTAAATCGTGCGCAAAATAATGTATAATTCATCTGAGATTTGGCTCTTGGAATGTATGAATGTCTGAAATACCTGTTTTTTCCTTGCATAACATAACCTTAAGCATGCGGTTGCAGTACTAACCTTATCTAGATACCACTACCGTTGATAGATTCTCGTCCTGTATGGGAAACTCACTCCAAGACCAGCTGTTCAAGGCCGGTCTCGTCGACGAGCAGCAAGTAAAACAGGTCCGTTCATCCAAGCGCAAGCAGGACAAACAAGGCGGCGGCAAGGCAAGGAGCGACACCGAGGGGCGACGCCGTGCGCAGCAGGCCGCGGCGGAGAAGGCGCGGCGCGACAGCGAGCTCAACCGGCAACGCCGGGAAGAAGCGCGGCGCAAGATCGAGGTAAACGAGCTGCGCCAGCTCATCCACACCAACCGGATCCCGCATGGGGAAGGGGACATCGCCTACAGCTTTCTCGACGGCGACAGCGTCAAGCGCATCTATGTGACGGCCGATCAGCAGAGCAAGCTCGCCCAGGGCAATCTGGCCATCGTGTGCCAGGACACGGGCTTCGAGCTCGTATCCCCCGCAATCGCGGAGAGGGTTCGGGCCTGCGACGAACGCCTGGTCGCGCTGCTGAACACACCGGGAGACGAGGGCGGTGAAGACGATGGCTATGCCAACTACAAGATACCGGACGATCTGATGTGGTGATCCAGGTGCGATTCGAGCGTCGAATCGAACAGCAGCGAGTCAATCCCGGAACGCCTGAAACCCCTCCATGCCAGCCCATGCCGACTCCAGATAACCCTTTCCTGGCATTCACCGCCCCCGGACTGCCGGGGTTACATCCCTATGTCCCCGGCAAACCCATCTCCGAGCTGGAGCGGGAGCTGGGCATCCGGGATTCGATCAAGCTCGCGTCCAACGAGAACCCGCTCGGTCCCGGACCCAAGGCGCGGGCCGCCGCCGCCGCGGCCATGGCGGATCTGGGACGCTACCCGGATGGCGGCGGCTTCGCGCTGCGCTGGGCCGTGGCGGAACGCCACGGGCTGGACCCGGCGGCCGTCACCTTGGGCAACGGATCAAGCGATGTGCTGGACCTTGTTGCAAGGGCTTTTTTAACATCAGGTTCAGAGTCCGTATTTTCACAGTATGCATTCGCTGTATATCCGATTGCGACTCAGGCGGTAGGTGCGCAAGCGCGCGTGGCAAAAGCGAAGAACTATGGGCACGATCTAGACGCGATGGCATCGCTCGTATCTGATCGTACTCGCGTCGTATGGATAGCAAACCCGAACAACCCTACAGGAACCTGGCTGGAAAAAACGGAGCTTTACAGGTTTCTGGCGGAGCTTCCGATTAGTTGTATTGCAGTAATAGATGAAGCGTATCATGAGTACGTCACAGAACCCGATTATCCTGATGCTTCCAAATGGTTGGGTAATTTTCCAAATCTCGTAGTAACGCGTACATTTTCTAAAGTTCATGGACTTGCAGGATTAAGGATTGGATACAGCATGAGCGATCCGCGTATCGCCGAGATTATGAATAGAGTCAGACAGCCATTCAATGTTAACAATGTCGCCCAATGTGCTGCTGCGGTAGCAATTAGTGATGAAGGGCACGTGGAGAAATCAAGGGAAATCAATCGTACAGGCATGGAGATCTTAACCGAGGCATTTTACCGCACGGGCTTGGAATTCATTCCGTCGGTAGGTAATTTTATTACGATCAATGTGGCAAGGCCCGCGAATTCAGTTTACGAGACGTTGCTGAATCAAGGCATAATTGTACGCCCTATGGGGGGTTACCAGCTACCAGGCTATCTTCGTGTCAGTATCGGATTGGAGGCGGATTGCTTGCGTTTTGTCGACAACCTGAAGGCTGCGCTTCTCCAGGAAAAATAAGTGAGAACTCAGTGAGTTTCTGTCGGCATTGCTTTTTTCGTGGTTATTCTTTAGCAAGATTGGTAGTAGTGGTCTTTAACTGGTAGATGGTAGGTTGGGTCGCTACGCAGCCCGGTAGACCTGGACTCTCATACCACGCTATAGTAAGAAGTTTACCACTATCCCATATGATACCTTATGATTGAATCGTTTCGTGAATGATCATGCGCCTTGCCGTCATTGGGGTCGGCCTGATCGGCGGCTCCCTAGCCCGGGCCCTGCGCACCGCGGGCATGGTGGAGCAGGTAATCGGTTGCGATCGTTCCATCGCCAACCTGGAGCGAGCTCTCGAGCTGGGTGTGATCGACCGTTACGCGCAGGATCCGGCGCAGGCGGTGCGGGATGCCAATCTGGTTTTCATCGCCGTTCCCCTCGGCGCCATGCGGGACACCTTTGCCGCCATCGAAGGGCGGCTGCGGGACGACGCGGTCATCACCGACGGAGGCAGCGTCAAGGGCCGCGTGGTGGTGGATGCCCAGGCGATCTTCGGCGATGTGCCGCCGCGCCTGGTTCCCGGTCACCCCATCGCTGGCACCGAGCATAGCGGCGTGGAGGCCTCCTTCCCGACCCTTTACCGCCACCGGCGCGTCATCCTCACCCCCCTCCCCACCACCGACCCGGAGGCCCTGGACCGCGTGACCTGGATGTGGCGCAGTTGCGGCGCCCAGGTCACCAACATGGACGTGGCCCACCACGACCAGGTCCTGGCCGCCACCAGTCATCTCCCCCACATGCTGGCCTTCGGCCTGGTAGACGCCCTAGCGCGGTTGCGGGAGAGCGACGAGATCTTCCGCTATACCGCGGGGGGCTTCCGGGACTTCACCCGTATCGCATCCAGCGATCCCATCATGTGGCGGGACATCTGCATCGCCAACCGGGAGCAGCTAGGAGAGATGCTGCGCCGATTCGGCGACGAGATGCTCGACCTCGCCGCCGCCATCCACCGCGGCGACGGCGACCATCTGCTGGAAATCTTCCGGCGCGCCAAGAACGCACGGGACCGCTATGCCGATGGCACCAACACGTAGGGGCGACCGGCCGGTCGCCCCTACGTGCTGTCCGGCGTTATCTGGTGCGGCCTGAGAAGGCGTCTAATGGTACAGGATTAACTGGATGCTCAGGATTGACAGGATTTTTCTTGCGCGTGGAGCCGACTATAACCAGTTAAAGACCACCACCACCAATCCTGTAAATCTTGTCAATCCTGTACTATTAGCGGGATCCACTTCAGTTGGGTTCGAGCAACAATCACCTCTAACTAGCGTCTACAGGCGCCCACCCTGGGCTTATTCGGAGGATGGTCGGCAATGGCATGGCAGGCGGCCTTCGGCATCGCGATCCTGCTCGGTCTGGCCTGGGCTTGCAGCGAGAGCCGCGGTTCCGTGTCCTGGCGGCTAGTGGTATTCAGCATCCTGCTCCAATTCGCCTGTGCCTTTCTGCTGCTGCGGGCGGAGCCGGTGGAGAACACCTTTGAGGCATTGAACCGGGCCGTGCTGGCGGTGCAGGCGGCAACCCAGGAGGGCACGGCGTTCGTATTCGGTTACCTAGGCGGCGGCCGCGCGCCCTTTGAGAGCCCATACCCGGAGCATGCCTTCATCCTCGCGTTTCAGGGTCTGCCCTTGATTCTGCTGGTCGGCGTGCTCAGCGCCTTGCTGTTCCATTGGCGCGTTCTGCCGCTGATCGTGCGCGGTTTTGCCTGGATGCTGCGTAAGGTGCTCGGTGCGGGTGGGGCGGTCGGCGTATCGACGGCCGCCAACGTATTCGTCGGGATGATCGAGGCGCCTTTGCTCATCCGCCCCTACCTGCGGGAGATGAGTCGCGCTGGGCTGTTCATGGTCATGACCGCGGGCATGGCGACCATCGCGGGCAATATGTTCGTGCTCTACGCAACCATTCTGGCCCCCGTGGTGCCGGATGCCGCTGGCAACCTCATGACGGCATCCCTGATCAGCGCCCCCGCCGCTATCGCAATCGCCGCCCTCCTGGTGCCGGGCGTCGATCGGGGCGGGCCTGACGAGACGGCCGTCTTGACCCGAGACTTCGACACCAGTGTAGAGGCCGTCGTCAGCGCCACCTTCGACGGCGTGAAGCTGGTGGTCAGCGTCGCGGCGACCCTGGTGGTTGCAGTGGCGCTTGTGAGTCTGGTCAATCAGCTGTTCGGTCTTTTGCCCAACGTGGGCAGAGAGGCACTGAGCCTGCAGCGTATCCTTGGCTGGGCCATGGCCCCCGTTGCTTGGCTGCTCGGCATTCCCTGGAGCGAAGCCAGCCTGGCCGGAGAGCTGATAGGCACCAAGATCGTGCTCAACGAGCTGATTGCCTACCTGAAGCTGGCGGCCCTGCCGGAAGACGGTTTGTCTTCCCACAGCCGCCTGATTCTCACCTATGCCCTGTGCGGCTTCGCCAATCTCGGGAGTCTGGGGATCCTCCTCGGCGGCCTCGGGACCATGGTCCCGGGGCGGCGCCGGGACATCTTCGCGCTCGGTCCCAAATCGCTGCTGGCGGGCAATCTCGCCTGCTTTCTGACCGGGGCCGTGGTTGCCCTTGTCGGCTGAATCCCAATTCTAGCAAAGCGGTGCCGAAGTACCGATAGCAGCGACGTCACGCAGTTATCCCCATGAGCCAACTTTTTTTTCGATCAACAAGTAGCCGGCGGCTTCCGGTCGTCAGGGGTCGTAGTGGCCCTCCATAAGCTGGAGGCGTGGGCTTGCCCTCGCTTGCGATTTGACCCGATGCCCTAAAGGGCGGGCAAGCCCACGTCTACCAGTGGTTAGGTTGACCGACACCCAAACGATTCCGCCAAGGTCATGTTTTCGGTCTGATTGATTCGCGCTCGCCTGACCCTGTTCGTCCGTTCTTGCTCTATATTGCGTCCATTTACGTTGATTTACGGATAAATCTTTTGTGGGTGGTGGTGATCTTTAACTGGTAGAAGGCAGGTTGGGCTACTGTGCAGCCCGGTAGGCCTGGACCATCAACTACGCTATCAGTTAAAACCTTTTGTGAATACCCTTCTCGCTCTATGTTATCGATAGTTAAGAGCATCTGCATTAGTCTATAGAATCAGCTGTTGCAGCTTCGTGACCTCAGTCTGCGCCGCGGTTCCAGGCTACTTTTCGCGGACGCGGACGTGGCCATCCATCGCGGCCGGAAATGGGGGCGTGGACCCCAACGGTTGCGGCAAATCGAGTCTGTTCGCCCTGATCCGCGGCGAGTTGCACCAGGACCGGGGCAATCTCGTGGTTCCCCCGGACTGGGAGATCGCCCACGTGGCCCAGCAGACCCCGAGCGGCGAGCGGGCAGCCATCGAGCTATCCTCGACAGGGATCAAGGAGCTGCGGACGGTGCAGACCCAGCTGGCGAGTGCCAAGGAGCAGAGGGACGGCCTGCGCCAGGCCCGGCTTGCGTGGAAGCCTGGAAATGATCGACGGCTACGGCGCCGAGAGCCGTGTCGCCCGGCTGCTGCACAGGCTCGGCTTCATGCCCGGCAAGGAGCGGTGGCCGGTGGACAGCTACTCCACCCGCCAGCAACATGAGATCGCTCGGATCCGTCACTTCAGTGGACCGTTTCCGCGCCAAAGCGACCAAGGCCCGCTAGGCCCAGAACCGCCTCAAGGCTCTGGAACGCATGGCACTGATCGTCCCGGCCCATGTGGATGGCCCGTTTCGGTTCCGGCTGCGCGAGCCCCAGGGGCGCTTGCCCTACCCCCTGTTGGTGCTGGAAGCAGGCGCCGTCGGTTATGGGGAGCGGACGGTGCTCACCGGATTCGACCTCAGCCTTGCGCCCGGCGAGCGCATCGGCCTGCTCGGACCCAACGGGGCCGGCAAATCTACCCTGATCCGGCTATTCGCCGGCGTATTGCCCTCGCAGGCCAGCCGTCGCCTGCCGACTCCGGGTCTACGGGTAGTTATTTCGCCCAACACCAGGTCGACCAGCTGCGGCCCGACGCCAGTCCCCATAGAGCACCTCCGACGCCTGGCCCCAGACCACGGCGAGCAGGAGCTGCGCGGTTATCTGGGTGGATTTGCATTCAGCGGTGGCCAGGCCACGGCCGCAACGGCACCCTTCTCCGGCAGCGAGAAGGCACGGCTAGCACTGGTCTTGCCAGTATGGCAAAGACCCAACCTGTTGGTGCTCGACGAGCCTACGAACCACCTGGACCTCCGGATGCGGCATGCCTTGAGCCTGGCCCTGCAGAAGTTCGAGGGGGCGCTGGTATTGGTCTCCCATGATCGCCACCTGCTCCGGGTCACAAGCGACCAATTGCTGCTGGTGGACGTGGGCACGGTGACCGGCTTCGCCGGGGACTTCGACAACTACCCCGCCTAGCTCGCCAGGCAGCAGGCGCGTCGGGACTCGCCGGCCGTCCCGGGACGGCGCGTCGCGCAAGGCCCAACGACGGGCCAAGGCGGAGCAGCGCCGCAACCTGCAGCCGTTGCGACGTCGCCTCGCAGCACTGGAGACCCGCCTGGCCAACCTTGAGGCGCGCCGCGGCGAGCTGGAGCGGGAGCTGACCCGGCCGCTCCTCTACGAACCGGCGGCTAAGCCCCGCCTACTGTCACTCATGGCGCAAAAGCACCGGCTGGATGCCGATTTCAAGGTTTCATCTGAACGTTCATTGCAATGTTTAGTAGTGGTGGTCTTTAACTAGTAGTAAAGTAGATTGGGCTGCTGTGCGGCTCGGTAGACCTGGACTATCAATCACGCTATCAGTTAAAATTCACCATTACCGATTTGCATTCCAGTGTGTTAGTCAAGACCCTTGGGATAAGGGGAGGAAGGTCCACCCATGATGATAATCGCTCGCCTCCGGATACCACTCGTCGTCTTGCTGCTTCTGGTACTCCCTTTTGCCGGCTGCTCCAGCAGCAACGAGCGGGAGTTGGGGAACGGGACCCTTTCCGCCATCGAGCGCCCCATGGGGGTTCCCGGACCTTCCCCGTTCCCCCCGAGATCAGAGACAACGTGGCCTTCTGGCGCAATGTCTACGGCAAGTGGAGCCGCAACCAGATCTCCATCCACGACGACGAGTATCTGGGCGTGGTCTACGAGGTGGCGAATCTACCCAGTTTCGGTCAAGCCAACAATAAGGCTGGGCGGAAGCGTTTTGCGCGTGCGCGCGAAGCTCACTACAAGCGTCGCCTCGGAGATTTGGAGGCCAGGATACGGGCAGGCCTGCCCCCGAGCAGATATGAACGGGCACTGTACGACAAGCTCGTGAGTGCCGGCGGCAAGCGTGCGATCTACGGCAACGACATCGGGACCATCGTACGCAGGTACAAGGGCCCCTATTTCAAGTTCGCCTCCCGCAATTTCTACGCCGAGTTCATCGCGGCACGGGAGGTCGCGAGTCATCCCGACCGCTATTTGCCGAAAGGCATCAAATACCATGCGCCCCGCCCCGAAGATCGCCTGGTGCTCCGCCACAGCACCTCCGCGCCATTGATCGCCCACTACTATGGCGTGCCTACGTATCGGCTAGCGGGTCTGAACCTGCATTGGAAGGAATCGGCCCGGCAGGTCAGGGTCAAGCTGCCGGCCGGCAGCACCGTATGGCTCCCGAGAGGGACCCCGAAGCGGGCAGGGCGTATACCTGTGTCCTCCTCCAGCCCAGTGATGCTCGCCAAGGCTGAATACAGGCCCGAGGCCCGGTGTAAATCGACTCGGATAGCCAGGGCCCAGTCCAAGCGGAGACCAGTCAGGATCGCTAGGGCCGAACCTGGACCGAGACCCACCAAGGTAGCCTTGGCCGAATCGAAGTCGAAATCGACCAAGGTGGCAAAAGCCAAATCGTCCGGGGCCAAGATCCATGTGGTCAAACCGAACGAGCCCCTCTATCGGGTATCCACCTACTACAAGCTGTCCGTTGCCGAATCGGCGTCTCAACCGCATGGGACCGAACAATACCAACACCCGTTCCGGCAAGCGGCTGTGCGTGAGTGGCTGAGAGATGGCGCGCCCGAGAGGATTCGAACCTCTAACCTCTGCCTCCGGAGGGCAGCGCTCTATCCGGTTGAGCTACGGGCGCGAAGCGAGGGGAAGGTCGGGTACCAAACGACGTTTGCCATCCACTGCGGCCTGAAGGCTTAGGATACCGACTCTTCCGGGATCCGTCTACGCCCAACATTGCCGTTCGATAGGGTTTTGTTTCGAGAATAGCGAGTGGACGGGTACCGGAAGAAGGGGTTTGGGACCGCGGTGGCGGGTCTGATCGGAATCGCGGTCCTGGCCGCGATCGGCTATGCCCTGGTCGCGGCCCGGTTCTCCAATGACCGTCCGGACACGCCGACGCAGACACCTGGGGGCCCCCCGCCGGCCTTGGCGTCGAACGCCGCGCCCGCGGTGGACGAAAGCTCCCCCGGTATTGCCGTCTACAACAGGGCCTGCGTTGCTTGCCACGGTACCGGCGTAGCCAATGCGCCCAAGTTCGGCGACCGGGCCGCCTGGGAATCGCGCATGGCCCAAGGCATTGACCGGCTCCTGGCGGCCTCGATTGCCGGCAAGGGAGCCATGCCCCCCCGCGGTACCTGCGCGGATTGCTCGGACAACGACCTCAGGGCCGCGATCGAATATCTACTAATCCAGGTCAGCTATGAACCGGCTGCCTCTCCACGCACTGGCGACACCCCTTAATCGCCGATGACCTGCCCGATAGTACCGATAACAGGGGCCTAGTTCTCCCATCGGGAATTGTTGGCTCATGGGACTACGTGTGTGAGCATCATCCATAGATTGAGAGGTTCATGGGGCCGATTGTGCGGCGTCACACAGTTGGCTCCATGAGCCAAAATCGGCTGATCGGCCCTGAACTCGGTCTCGTGGCCTGGCTAATCGTCCGCATCCATGGCGCAGGCATCCCCTTGGGCGGAGGTCGAGACGACAAATCCGGGACCTGATTCCGCTATCGGGGCCCGCGAATGGTTGCATCGCGGGCGCGGGCGTTGCCGGCCGCGGGCACCGGCTCCGTCAGCATCCGGTGTCACCGCAATCGCTATTACGGCCACCCAGATACGGTCCGCCTGGCGCAAGATCCGGGTTAGGCGCTGAGCAAGCGCAACCATGAACTGATAATGGTGGGCGACCTTTCGCAGCCGCGCGGGGACTCACGTCGTCCATGCACCTTAGCCACCAGAACAGAATGGACGTGGATGTCTGGTTCCACCTTACCGGCTCGGCCCGGAGCGCGAATGATCGGTACCCGGAGGGACGTAATCCCGGCAGCATGATCGCGCCGGAGGGGCTCGACCTCAGCAGGGAATGGGGTGAGCAGCAGCGGTTCCTGTTCAAGACAAGCGCCGATCATCCGCGGGGGGACCGTATCTTCGTCAACCCGGCCATAAAACGTGCCCTGTGCTGATCCGAGCAGGGCGATCGTGGTTGGCTGCGCAGGCTGCGGCCCTGGTGGGAACACGATGCCCACTTCCACGTCAGGCTCAAGTGCCCCAAGGGTGGTCCCCGCTGCAGGCAATAATCCCCCCTCCCTGCCGGAGACGGCTGCGATCAGTCACTTGCCTGGTGGTTCAGTAAGGAGGCGAGGATACCCTCGAAGAAACCGAAGAAGAAAGCCAAACCGCCCATACCAGCCGCCTGCAAGGCGTTGCTTTCCCGATCCTGAATCAACCACTATGGACTGAAAGTCCATAATCTGGGGAGCGACTGAAAATCGCTGTTTCGGTTAAAGCCGACTGAAAACCTCAGACTGAAGTCAGCTCGAAAGGACTGAAAGTCGGGGCGCACTCAAGGTGTTCAAGATGCCTCTTTATACACTCTCTGATCATATCGTCTATAATATGTCCTGAACTGAAAGCACCATACCCAATGGCCCAAAAGTGACGTCCCCAATACTGCTTCCTAAAATGCAGGAATTCTTGTTGTAGTTTGCGTGATGTCCCCCCTTTAAGTAACTTCATGATTTCACTAACCGACAACCTGGGCGGATAAGAGATGTAGAGAGGTACATAGTCATTGCTCACTACTCTTTGGATGATTTCTATATCGTTAGCAGCGCAGGTCTGTCGAACCAATGTCCGTACTCTTCATCCCCACATCCTTGGTCAATACCTTATAGCAATACTTCGTGATCTATACCAGATGAGCCTTCAGATCGTAAACCTCATGTGCCGCGTGTTTTTTCGGTCTCATAGCCAAAAAACACTAAAGCCCTATGGACTAAAGTCCATATTTCTTGCTAGCGACCAGCAATAAGCAGGGATCTTAACGATCCCCGTTGCTGTGCCGATCAGCCCCCCCGAGCCAGAGCCACCGAATCATTATCTCCATTTAAACAGGCTCTTGGCATGGAAGTGAGTTGGTTATGTAGTGTATCGGTATTATTACGAGGTCTTCTGTATTTTGGAGATTGGATATGGGAAAACGCCACATCACTGGTGACGCCGCTGGCTGGTTAAAGGTCAAACTCGAACCGAGCGGAAGAATCGTGTCACTGCCAGAATACATCAAGGTCGAGTTTTCCTCCCGGAGCGAAAAGCGCGACTACTTTGAAATCCTTGAGGGAATCTACAAAGGTTCGAAGGCATCCGTCTCTGCCAAGAGTGCCGAGACTTCGTGGCTTGGCCAACCACCGCCATCCTACCCCCCGACAACGACCGTTACCTGCATCCGGAACGTGTAAGCGCAGGGTGCATAACAGTCGAGGATATCAGACGATGGGACAGCCTTTATGCTGTCTTGATCTTATCTCGGAAAACTGGAGGACGTGATGCTGGCTCGATTAGCGTTACAAGCTAACACACTGATCGTTGTGCTGCACTCGTCGGTTTTTGGGGGGAGGCATCCCACAGAGCTCTGTGGGAATGGTTGATCTCGGGGACCGGAACTCAATCGTTGAGGCGGCATTGACGGCGCCATCGCCGGAAGATGCTCGGCCATCATCTTAAGCTGGCTGAGCAGATCCGAAGGCGAAGCAATCTGGACCAGCAGCGACTCGGGCGTATCGATTGGAGGCCGCTTTTCAAACCATGGTGTGAGGTTGTATCATTCGCACCCCGACCGGAGAATCTCAATCGAATGCGTTCAAGCTACCTTATGGAGCAGCAGGCCAGGCATCGAATCCCCAACCGTCCGTTTCCGCCGCAAACGCCGAACGCGCGCGTCGGTCGTTAGTGATGACCCGAGCCGCCTTGGAAATAGCTGGAGACGATCCGAATGTTTCAGCAGTTCTGCACGCTCGTCTTGTATTAAGGATACAAACTGTTTACGCCAACTCGTTGCGTCACGCACTGCGATTGTATTCGGCGACGATGACACGTCGGGGACCCGTTGCTTGAGGAGGACTGGGCCTTGCGCTGAGAATTGACGATTTCGGTCTCGAAGCCGAGCCCGTCTGTAAAGCGGGGCCAGATCCGATCCGGGTAGCCCCCGAGCTCCATGATGGCCAGTAGGCGAGGCGATGTGTTTTCCACTTTAAATATGATTCGCTCGGTTCGTAGTCGATCAAGATGGATTTTACCCGTTGCAGTGAGCGATGTCCCCCGAAACGTTTCCCCGCGCGGCTAACGCAACCCACGGGGTCACTCCGCAGCGCTCCGGAAGCGCTTGCTTCAAGCAAACACGACCCAGGTGGTGGCGATGTACTTGACCCCTTCCTTCAGCTCCACCGCCCGGTGCTCGTGGGTCCAAAAGGGGGGGAACAGAATCAGCTTGCCGCGCCGGGGCCGAATGCTTACGTTCTGATACAGGAACTCGATCTCACCGCCCGGTCCCACAACCTCGTTGAGGTACCAGATCGCCACCAGCTGCCGCTGACTGAATTCATGACTACCCCCGTCGATGTGCCAATGGTAAAAATCACCGGCCCGGTAACGCTGTACCTGGTAGCCGACATCCTTAGAACGGCCCCTTGAAGTAGGGAAAGGTCTCCCGAAATTCCTTTATGGCTGCCGCCAGCGAGCGGAAGAACATCCGGTCCACATCCTTCCAATCCCCCTTGTTGCTCACCACCAGATCCGTGGTCGATTTCACTCCATGATCCTTGACCCGGAGCTGACCGATGCGGCCCGCTTGCTGGTGCTTGAGATGGGTCTCGAAGCGTTCGATCACTTGATCACAGAAGGCGGGCAGCAGGGCCAGCGGTCGCTCAAAGATAAAGCTACCGGCCTTGACCTCCCGGATACTCGTAAGAGGCCTGATCCCACGTTCGGTCGGTATACTCATGACTTGGATGTCCTATTGAATTGAACAGGAAGTGGTTGCTGAACTTTTTTCGGGCTACTACTTGAAACTTACCCCCAACCCTGAGGTATCCCCATGAAATTCGTCCTCAGCGTCAGGAAGGATTGAGCAATCCTTCGTGGCTCGTGCATTCGTCCAATGGTACAGGATTGACAGGATGAACAGGATGAACAGGATTTTCGTCGTTTTAAGTGCGGATAGGATCGAAGTAGCGGCTCTCCATGCGCTGAAGGCCAAGGCCGTGGAGAAATACCCCGCGAGGCGGAGATAGCGTTGGTCAATGACTTGGTCACAACCCAATGCCATTAAATTAGGGTCTAGATAACTTTAGAGAGGATTTTCTCTCGGCAGAGTAAGCATTCTCTCATATAAGTTTTCCTGTCGAGGACTGAATCTGAATTCACATTCTTTCAGGTGTAGATGAAAAGTTTTTCGTGGAACCCCATTGAATTTTGCAAGCCTTCGTTTGGCATATGACCAGAATGGTTCAATGCCATTGATAGGGCGATTACCACAGACAAATTCATGCTGATCATGATTCACACGGAAATGCTTTTTGTGCCCCCTATCCACCAGCCCATCGTAGCCCCTCCAGCCGTCCAAGTGGATGATGCGTCAAGGGCCACCTGGCCCCGGATCGCGGCCTGTAGCGGCTTCTTGGCGGCGTTCGGGAAGATTCCCGTGTGGACTTTCCCGTAGCGTTCCAGAATCCCGAAGACAATCGTTTTACCCCCAGCCCCGCGTCATTTCTTCCCCCGAACACGGCACCTGCCGAAACACTGATTGATCGTCGGACAGCTTGCATCACTCAACTCGGCTGAGTTTCGAGGCCGGCAAATCGTGCGCAAAATAGGGTTCAATCCGTCTGAATTTAGCTTCCGAAAGGTGTGAACGCCTGAAATACCTGTTTTTTCCTTGCATAACATATGCGTTAGCATGCAGTTGCAGTTCTAAAGTTATCTAGACCCTAAATTAGGGCCCATAGGATGCGGTTCGCGTCGGCGTCATAAATTGGATTAATCGACTACCGCGTCGGAGGGAAAATGGAGGCGGCAGCTGTCGATAGGGAGTGCGGTTATTGAGCATGGCGTGGATAGCCTGCAGGAGTTTGCGCATGACGGCACAGACGGCTTGGATCTTCTTGAAGCTACGGGTCTTGATGAGGTGGCGGTAGTAGAGTAGGCCCTCACGTTTAGGATCATGGCGAGAGGCGCTGAGTGCGGGCATGTAGAGGACGATGCGTTGGTGGCGGCGATGCCAGTGCCGCTGACCAGGAGGTCGAAGTGCTGTTGCAGATTCTCATCGGCGGCGGTGGGATCGAGGACTTGTTGGCGCAGGGGTTCGATTTGGGCGTCGAAGTATTCGATGCGCGTGCACGGGCGCGGATCGCCAGGGCCAGGGCATCGGGGCGCTGCCAGAGTGTGAAGGGCATGCGGTGGGCGAATTCGGCCAGGAGCGCGGCATCGACGGCATCGGTTTTGGTCCGCGACTGCATGGCTTCGGCGAAGCGTTTGGCAGCCTTGGGGTTGATCACCATGACCTCAAATCCGGCATCATCCAGGGCCAGCGCCAGATCGAGGTGATAAAGGCCGGTTGCTTCGGGGCAGATGCGGCTCACCTGGGCTTGCGCAAGATTCGGATCAGAGCCATATGCCCCTGGGGGGTATCCTTAAGATGTCACGGGGTTTTCCCACCCGCTCCCCGCAGTTGATCGCCAAGGTAACGGTTTGGTGGCTGACATCAATGCCGGCGGTCTTCATGTTCTAGTTCTTCAAATGGCTTAAATCGGTTAGGCTCGTGACCTGGTTCCCCGGCCCTGAACCCGCGCCTACCGACCTTGCGTACGCAGACTCACGAGCTCGCTCACGGCCTCGGATATTCTCCGGTTTAGGTGATGAGGCCGGGGAGCCAATCTACGTTCAGGCTCGAGGCCTCAGGATGCGACGGCTTCCCAGGTGCTCTTCATCAACTCCATTGATAACCTTCCTTGGCGTTCCCTTGAGAAACAGAACATACTTAAGGACGCGGTGAGTGTGGTTGGCCTTGTAGGATGGCTCCATCGGGAGGCGCGAACCGCATCCTACGCTTGCGCCGACACCACAGTAAACCGGCAGGTGGGCGGCCGAGGGTTACCCCTACTTCTGTGTTTTTCGCCGCTCCTCGGCTGGGGTCCAGTGGCTTACGCCAGACATCTGCGGGTCACACAGTGACGGGTGGCCTCTTTAACCAAACTGCTTCTGATTGTGATAAGTTTTAACTGATAGCGTAGTTGATAGTCCAGGCCTACCGGGCTGCACAGCAGCCCAATCTACCTTCTACCAAAGCCCTTTGGTTGAATTTGTAAACGAGCGTTATATTGTATCATTTAAAATGACATTGGGTCACAATGGGGATCGATACCGCACGACTTCGGCAAGCCTGTAACCCTGTGGCGGAAGCGCGGAACGCACAAAAATCAACCCCTGTTAATCCTGTCCGATTGGAACCTTGCAACGAGCGTTTTGCATAGTTCCGGGGATACCTCAGACTCCTACCCGAATTCGTAAGTCGAACGCATTTCCAACACAAAAAATCGGGGCCGCAATCGCGGCCCCGATCAGCTGCTCAGGGCGGCGTGGGGACAATCACCCCCGTTAGTGCCGGGGGCGATGCCGGTAGGTCATTCCATCTGATTTTCCTGGTTGTCATTTCGACCGCAGAGAGAAATCTTACCTGCCGGAAGCTTGTGCCGGGACGGAAGAGTTTCCCCTGTGGTCGAGATGAGGGTCCCCTGTGATCGCGCTGATAGGGGCTGGTTTTATACCCATTGCACGTGAATATTTCGCCGCGATGCATACCCTTCACGCCCGATAGTAGCGTTGCGACTCGTCGCAATAGGGCTGGCCATTCCTCCTCGTCGCGCCTTGCTCTCGGGCACGATCAACGCACCTCGCTTACTAGATTATTCACGCGCAACGCGTATACCATGAAATTTCGATGGAACAGGGTACCGAGTTACCGGGTCTCCTCGGCCGCCGAGAGGTCCCAGACTTTCGGTGAGTGGTAGAGCCGATGGAGCAGCATTTCGCGCTCGATCTCCATCTCCCGCGGCAGGTGATCGCCGAAGCGGGTGAAGAGCTCTTCCTGGTCATTGGCCTCCTTGCGCGCCACCTCACGGTCGATGTTCATGATGGTGAAGTAATCATCCTTCTTGAAATTGAGACCGGTCCAGTCCAGGGCCTCATAGGGCGGTACCCAACCCAAGGGGCTCTCGGCGGCCTCGACGCCCCCTTTGCAGCGTTTGATGATCCATTGCAGGACGCGCATGTTCTCGCCGAAACCGGGCCAGATGAACTTGCCCTTCTCGTCCTTGCGGAACCAGTTGACGCGGAAGATGCGTGGCGGCGTGGCCACGTGCGCCCGCCCGATGTGCAGCCAGTGTTTCCAGTATTCCGCCATGTTGTAACCGCAGAAAGGCAGCATGGCCATGGGGTCACGGCGTACCGCTTCCTGACCGATGGCGGCGGCAGTGGCCTCCGAGCCCATGGTGGCAGCCATGTAGACCCCGTGCTCCCAGTTGTAGCCCTGAAAGACCAGGGGGAAATGCTTGCTCACCCGGCCGCCGAACAGGAAGGCGCTGATGGGCACGCCGGTAGGGTTCTCCCAGTCCGGGTCGATGGAGGGGCACTGGGCGGCCGGTGCGGTAAAGCGCGAGTTGGGGTGGGCGGAGGGGGTGCCGAGACCGGGGTTCCAGTCATTGCCCTTCCAGTCGATCGCGTGCTCGGGCGGCTCCTTGGTCATGCCTTCCCACCAGATGTCCCCGTCGTCGGTCAGGGCGCAGTTGGTGAAGATGCAGTTCTCCTTCAGCGATTCCATGGCGTTGGGATTGGAGTCATAGTTGGTGCCCGGTGCCACGCCGAAGTACCCGTACTCGGGATTGATGGCGTAGAACTTGCCGTCTTCCTTGGGCTTGATCCAGGCGATGTCGTCGCCGATGGTGGTGACCTTCCAGCCTTCAAGGGTCTTGGGCGGGATCAACATAGCGAAGTTGGTCTTGCCGCAGGCGCTGGGGAAAGCCGCCGCCACATAGGTCTTCTCTCCCTCGGGGGACTCGACGCCCAGGATCAGCATATGCTCGGCGAGCCAGCCGTCGTCGCGGGCCATGACGGAGGCGATGCGCAGGGCCAGGCATTTCTTGCCCAGCAGGGCGTTACCGCCGTAGCCGCTACCGTAGGACCAGATCTCGCGGGTCTCCGGGAAATGGGTGATGTACTTGTCGTCGATGCTCGGGGCGCAGGGCCAGACGACGTCCTTCTCGTCCGCTTCCAGCGGGGCTCCGACCGAATGGACACAGGGTATGAATTCTCCGTCGTCACCCAGCACGTCCAGCACCTTTTGTCCCATGCGGGTCATAATCCGCTGGTTGGTCACCACATAGGCTGAGTCAGTGATCTCGATACCGATATGCGCAATGTCGGAGCCCAGGGGACCCATGCTGAAGGGGACAATGTACATGGTCCGCCCATGCATGCAGCCCTTGAACTTCTCCTCCAGAATGGCCCGCATCTCTTTGGGGGCCATCCAGTTGTTGGTGGGACCTACGTCTTCTTCCTTCTCCGAGCAGACGAAGGTGCGGTTCTCGACCCGCGCCACGTCGCTGGGGTGGGAGCGGGCGAGATAGCAGTTGGGGCGTTTCTCCGGATTCAGCCGGGTATAGACCCCGGCCTCGACCAGCTCGCCGCACAGGCGGTCGTATTCCTCCTGGGAGCCGTCGCACCAGTAGATGCGATCCGGCTCGCACAGGCGAGCTACGTCATCGACCCAGGCAAGCAGCTTTTTATTTTTGGTGCGGGTTGCGCCGTCGTGGGTAACTGTCATTTCGAGCTTCTCCTCACAGTTTTCACCAAGGGTGGTTCATCGGCAGCCGCGGAAAGATCGGAGCGGAGCGTCGCCGGGTGCCGGCCGGCGATCGTCCGGAACCGGAAGAAAAACTCCGCACCGAACCCGCGGCAGGCACACAGGGTGCCTGAATCCAAAGACGCCGTAGGTTAACGCCTTTTGCGGGCGGGCGCACCTACAACATTGGCCGAAACTTAGGTACTAGTACGGCAGCACCGAAATTAGATACAGGGATTTGGTAGTGGTGGCATTTAACTGGCAGAAGATTAGGTTGGGTCGCTACACAGCCCGGTAGACCTGGACTCTCAAACACGCTATCAGTTAGAAATTCTCTACTACCTTATGAAGAGCCTGCTCGCTCAATGTTATCGCTAGTTGAGAGCTTCCGTACTAGCGACGCGCTGCATATACGAGATACCGGCGATTGTTTCTGGTGAGTCACGAGAAATCGGTCCAGCTTGCTCTCCAGGGCCGGGCTCGTCGACATGCCAACGCTGAGCAGGGTCGGCAAGCCGGAACGGCTCCGGCCAGGACGCGCCGGCATGGCGGCGCGGAGGCAGCTCGGCGTCGGGCCCGAGATTGAAGAGCTGGAGATAAGGTCCAGCCCCGGCGTACCCCTGGCCTCTGCATAGGGAACCGGCTCCGCGGCGATGCGCTCGCTTACGCGGGCCCTGAAGCAGGCGGTACTCGGGGCGGATCTGCTCCAACCGCATGGCGGCATCGATGAGATGGTAGCCCTTCCAGGCTGCGCTCAGCCACTCGTTACGATTCGAGCGCGGACACAGGGTAGGCTGCACCAGCCCTGGATCGATTTCACCGTGCACCAGGGCCGATGAGGTGTTGTCGTTGCTTTTCAGTCATCGTTTTCCTCGCGGCTCGTGCAAGGGTCTCAAGCGTTTTTCGATCGCCTCGCGGGCGCGAAAGATGCGCGAGCACACAGTGCCCACGAGGCATTCCATCGCGTTTGCGACTTCCTCATAGCTCCGGCCCTCGAGCTCACGCAGCAGGACCGTCGTCCGCAAGCCCACCAAGCGCCTCCCTCCTGCACCGTCTCGGCTATCTCCATGCTTAGCAGATGACGCTCCGGCATAACCAGCTCCCGCAGGTGCCCCACCATCTCCATAATGCTCGGCCACGTCCGCCTCCACGTCGTCTCCAGGGGGGGGACGTCGCCCCTGAGCGACCAGATGGTTCTTCAACCGTATTGATCGCGATGCGATCAAAGCCAGGTGTAGAAAGCACTCTCGCCGCGGAACCCCGGCAGCGCCCGATAGGCCTTCAGAAACGCCTCCTGGGCGACATCCATGACCTCGCCGGGATCCCGAGATATACTGGGAGACGAGGCTCGCAACCTTATTGCTGATACTTAACCACCAAACAGATCGTAAGGCGTACCGATCGCCTCCCCGCACCCTGGCTACCAGCTCCCGATCGGAATGCCAATCAGACATGATCCTGGCATTCCCCCGCCGGTAGCCTGGAATCCAATGGCATTGACAGCTCCCGGTAAACGCAAAGTTCTGGGGCCTTATGGATCAGAGCTCACAAATGGGCACGCATCCACACCGATTCGTGTCCGCTCGTGGCTCGTCCTGAGGGGCAAGGCCCGGCTCCAGCGGCGCGCTCGCGCGGCGAGTACTAAATATAGACCGGAAGGGAAATATGGATTCGGAACAATCTACCGGAACGGGCATTGGATCTCAAGGCACCGGGACCTGACAGCAGGGCGAGCGCGCATAAATCCGCCCGAGAACATAACCTTAAGCTGGAGTCGTTCGGGTGTCGGTCAGGTCAGCGCAACCTAACCACGGGGCCGGTAGGCGCGGGCTTGCCCGCGCTTTAGGGTTTTGCACCGGACAGCTTCATCATACGTGCTCATCACATGTGCTCACCCTGCCGCCCGCGGGAGTTTCCAGTAAGATCCACCCCTTATGAGCAATATCCTTCGCTACGATGTCCTGATCCTCGGCAGCGGAGCGGCGGGCCTGAGCCTCGCCTTGAAGCTGCGCCCGAACATCTCCGTCGCGGTGGTCTCCAAGGGGGCACTGCACGAGGGCAATACCTACTATGCCCAAGGCGGAATCTCCGCTGTGCTGGACCCGAATGACTCGGTGGACTCCCACATCCGGGATACCCTCCGGGTCGGCGGCGCCCTGTGCGACCCCGAGGTGGTCCGCCTGGTCGTGGAGCACGGACCGGGGGAAATCCGCTGGCTGCTTTGCCAGGGGGTGAGCTTCACCCGCGACGCCCGGGGGCAGGACGCGCGCGGCTATCACCTCACCCGCGAGGGGGGACACAGCCACCGCCGCGTCATCCATACCGCGGACGCCACCGGCAAAGAGATCGCGGGCACGCTGGACCGGCGCATCCGCGAGCGTGACAAGGTCCACCTCTACGAAGATCACAACGCAATCGACCTGATCACTACCCACAAAATGGGCCTCGAGGACAATCGTTGCATCGGCGCCTACGTGCTGGACCGGCGTTCGGGACAGGTCGTCACCCTGATTGCCCGCTGTGTGGTCCTGGCGACCGGCGGGGCCAGTAAGGTCTATCTCTATACCAGCAATCCCGATGTGGCCACCGGCGATGGCATCGCCATGGCCTGGCGCGCCGGCTGCCGGGTCGCCAACATGGAGTTCATGCAGTTTCACCCCACCTGCCTTTATCACCCCGAGGCCAAATCCTTTCTTATCAGCGAGGCCCTACGCGGCGAAGGGGCCCGTCTGCTGTTACCCGACGGCGAGCGCTTCATGCCGCGTTTCGATGAGCGGGCGGAACTGGCCCCGCGGGATATCGTCGCCCGCGCCATTGACCATGAGATGAAGCGTCTCGGCAGCGAGTGCCTGTACCTGGACATCTCCCACCGGCCCAGCGCCTTCATCGAGCAGCACTTCCCCATGATCCACGAGCGCTGCCTGGCACTGGGCGTGGATATCACCCGCAAGCCGATCCCCGTGGTGCCCGCCGCCCACTACACCTGCGGCGGCGTCTTGGTGGACAGGCGGGCCCGTACCGACCTGTCTGGACTCTACGCCGTGGGCGAGGCCGCCTGTACCGGACTGCACGGCGCCAACCGCATGGCCAGCAACTCCCTGCTGGAATGCCTGGTATACAGTGAGCTGGCGGCCCGGGACATCGAAGCGCACATGATCCGACCGGCACCGGAGCCGGGAGCCCCCCCCTGGGACGAGAGCCGGGTCACGGAGCCCGATGAAGAGATCGTGGTCGCCCACAATTGGGACGAGCTGCGCCGTTTCATGTGGGATTATGTAGGTATCGTCCGCACCAACAAACGCCTGCGGCGGGCCAAACGCCGAGTAGACCTGCTACGCCAGGAGATTATCGAATATTACAGCAACTTCCGCGTCGGCAACGACCTGCTGGAGCTGCGCAACCTGGTGGAGGTGGCGGACCTCATCATCCGCTCCGCGCAAAGCCGGTGCGAGAGCTGCGGCCTGCACTACAATCTCGACTTTCCCGACGCGGACCCGTCCCAGCACGTACCCACAATACTGATCCCCGACGGCTACCGCCCGCGGTGCGGGGTTTAGGCAATCCTGAATTATCTGGCGCTGTTTGGGGAACCGGGACCTCTGACAGATGCCAGGCTATTCACGTGCAACAAGTATAGCCAGAAGCAATTTGCACCCGCCCGCCCTGCTCGCTCATCGTTGATGCCAGATATCGTAACAAATCCGTGGTAGACTTCTCGTCTCGCAGCTTGGGTTTTGTTGTCGGTGCCTTCCCATCCCGGCGCTCGAATTTTGATTTGGTCCCGTACTTTAACTGTGTAGCTGATCTTGGAGACCCCATCCTGGGGTAGGCAGCGGGCCATATCCTGCCGGATTCATCGTCTATGGCCGAGATTCCCGACATTTCGGATACCGAACGCTGGATCCTCGAGACCACCCTCAAGGAGCGTTACGGTCATGAACCGAAGCTCCGGCTCGCCGACGCCGAGATCCGGCTGAGTCCATCGGACCGGGAGCTTACCCACTGCCCGGTGGTGTTCTGGTACGACGGGCAGGGTTGTAATTTCGTCGTCTTCAAGACGGGTAGCCGCAGCTACCGCTGCCAGTTTTTCTACCGGGGATACCAACAGTACGGCACCGGGGTTCAGGAGTATGACGACCTGTCCGAGTGTGTCGTCTCGCTGCTCCAGGCCCAGGCCGATCATGCCGCTGCGGAGCGCGGGGATATCGAATCCAAGGGAAGCTGAGCGCCCATGGCCGGGCGCGTCCTGACACTCTCGATCATTGCCTGCGATTAAGGCGGTGATCGGAAACGACCTGTACCTGGAAAGACCAGCAAAGGGGAAACCATGACCGCGAAAAATGCCTTCTATGCCCAGTCCGGCGGAGTCACCGCCGTAATCAATGCCTCCGCCTGCGGCGTGATCGAGACCGCCCGCAAACATCCGGACAAGATCGCCAATATCTATGCCGGACGCAACGGCATCATCGGTGCCCTGACCGAGGATCTGATCGATACCAGCCAAGAGTCTGCCGAGAAGATCGCGGCCCTCCGCCACACGCCCTCCGGCGGCCTGGGCTCCTGTCGCTACAAGCTCAAGAGCCTGGAGGCCAACAAGCGTGAGTACGAGCGCTTGATCGAGGTCTTCAAGGCCCACGATATCGGCTACTTCTTCTATAACGGCGGCGGCGACTCCGCGGACACCTGCTACAAGGTCTCCCAGCTCTCCGACGCCATGGGCTATCCGGTCCAAGTGATCCATGTACCCAAGACGGTGGATAACGATCTGCCCATCACGGACAACTGTCCGGGCTTCGGTTCCGCAGCCAAATATATCGCCACCTCCACCCTGGAGGCCTCCTTCGATGTGCGCTCCATGTGCGCCACCTCCACCAAGATCTTCGTCATCGAGGTCATGGGCCGCCACGCCGGCTGGATCGCCGCGGCCGGCGCCCTGGTCGCGGACCAGGGCATCCCGGTCCTGACCCTGTTCCCGGAGGTGGAGTTCGACCAGGAGAAGTTCCTGGCGGTGGTCAAGGCCAAGGTCGAGCAGTTCGGCTACTGCACGATCTGCGTATCCGAGGGCTGTCACCGGCCGGATGGGCGCTTCCTGGCCGAGCAGGGCACCCGCGATGCCTTCGGTCACGCCCAGCTCGGCGGGGCGGCGCCGGTGGTCGCCAACATGATCAAGGAGGCTACGGGCTACAAGTTCCACTGGGCGGTGGCCGATTACCTTCAGCGGGCAGCCCGCCACCTGGCCGCCAAGTCCGACGTGGAGCAGGCCTATGCTTTGGGTAAGGCCGGGGTAGAGTTCGCCCTGCAGGGCCACAATGCTATCATGCCCACGGTGGTACGCAAGTCGTCGGACCCTTACGTGTGGGAGATCGGCGAGACGCCCCTGTCGGAGGTGGCCAACGTGGAGAAGTTCATGCCCAAGGACTTCATCACCGAGGACGGCTACGGCATCACCGACAAGTGCCGCGAGTACCTGTATCCGCTGATCCAGGGGGAGGATTATCCGCCCTACGAGAAGAACGGGCTGCCTGGATACGTCACCTTGAAGAACGTACCGGTGCCCAAAAAGCTGGGGGCGTTCGAGCTCTGAGCGGACGTTGGAAACGGGGGGGGGCTCACGCCCTCCTTCCATCCCCTTAAATCCTTAATAAATCCACGATCGAGAAACCGTAACAGAGGAGTCAACTCAAATGTCAACAGGTCCCATCTTTGCCCTCCTGTGCGGCATCGTCGCGCTGGGATACGGCATCTGGTCCGTCAAATGGATCCTCGCCCTGCCGGACGGCAACGACCGCATGCGCGAGATCGCCGGTGCCGTCCAGGAAGGCGCCAAGGCCTATCTCAACCGCCAGTATACGACCATCGGTATCGTCGGCATCATCCTGACCGTTATTCTGCTCTTCATTCTGGATGTCTATACGGCCATCGGCTTCGTGGTCGGCGCCGTCCTCTCCGGTGCCGCCGGCTACATCGGGATGAACATCTCAGTGCGGGCCAACGTGCGCACGGCCGAGGCCGCGAACACCGGTCTGGATGCCGCCCTGCAGGTAGCCTTCCGCGGCGGCGCCATCACCGGCCTGCTAGTGGTGGGACTGGGCTTGCTGGGGGTTGCCGGTTATTACGTGGTCCTCAGCGGCATGGGAGTCGATGAGAAGGGTATCCTGCACGCCCTCGTCGGCCTGGGCTTCGGCGGCTCCCTGATCTCCATTTTTGCCCGACTCGGGGGCGGTATCTTCACCAAGGGCGCCGACGTGGGCGCAGACCTGGTGGGTAAGGTCGAAGCCGGGATTCCCGAGGACGATCCCCGCAACCCGGCGGTCATCGCCGACAATGTGGGCGACAATGTGGGTGACTGCGCCGGCATGGCCGCCGACCTGTTCGAGACCTATGCGGTCACGGTGGTCGCCACCATGCTGCTGGGCTCCCTGCTGGTAGGGAGCACGGACGCCGTGATCTATCCCCTGGTGCTGGGCGGTGTGTCTATCATCGCTTCGGTCATCGGCACCTTCTTCGTCAAGGCCCATGAAGGGGATACCAAGATCATGTCGGCCCTCTACAAGGGCCTGGCAGTGGCCGGCGGCATCGCCCTGGTACTCTTTATCCCCGTAACGATGATGATCGATCCGGCGGCAGGCAGTGCCGAATACTCCAACTGGAGCCTCTACGGCGCGGCCGTCATCGGTCTGGTCCTGACCGGCCTGATGGTCTTCATCACCGAATATTACACAGGTACCGAGTTCAACCCAGTGAAGCATATCGCCGATGCTTCCCAGACGGGGCACGCCACCAACATCATCGCCGGCCTGGGCGTAGCCATGAAGTCCACCGCCGCCCCCGTGCTGGCCGTGTGTATCGCCATCTGGGGCGCCTATGAGTTGGCGGGTCTCTACGGCATCGCCATTGCCGCTACCTCCATGCTCTCCATGACCGGCATTATCGTCGCCCTGGACGCCTTTGGTCCCATCACGGACAACGCCGGCGGCATCGCCGAGATGGCCGAGTTGGACGAGAAGATCCGCGGCATTACCGATCCCCTGGACGCCGTCGGCAATACCACCAAGGCGGTCACCAAAGGCTACGCCATCGGCTCCGCCGGACTGGCCGCCCTGGTACTATTCGCCGACTACACCCATGCCCTCGGCGAGGCTCAGTTCAATTTCAGCCTCGAGAATCACATGATTATCATTGGGCTGTTCATCGGCGGTCTAGTGCCCTTCCTGTTCGGGGCCATGGCCATGGAAGCGGTCGGCCGCGCGGCAGGGGGTATCGTCAACGAGGTACGCCGTCAGTTCCGCGAGATGCCTGGCATCATGCAGCGCACCCAAAAGCCGGATTACTCCAAGGCCGTGGACATGCTAACCAGGGACGCCATCAAGGAAATGATCATCCCGTCTCTGCTGCCCGTGCTGGTTCCCGTCATCGTTGGGGTGCTGCTGGGTAAGGAGGCCCTGGGGGGGCTGCTCATCGGCACCATCGTTACGGGCCTTTTCGTCGCCATCTCCATGACTACCGGCGGCGGGGCCTGGGACAACGCCAAGAAATACATCGAGGACGGCAACCTGGGCGGTAAGGGCTCCGAGGCCCACAAGGCTGCGGTCACCGGCGATACCGTCGGCGACCCCTACAAAGACACGGCAGGCCCAGCGGTCAACCCGCTCATTAAGATCATCAACATCGTCGCCCTGCTGATCGTACCCGTGCTTCCGGCGACCCCCTTATTGTAAGGGGATGGCTTTATCCCGCATCCCACCGGGAGGGTGTTGTAAAAGGCCCTCCTCTGGGTCAGACAAGAACCTTCAGAACCACAGGGGCTAGCCAGGAAGACGAGATGCTTGAGCGCGGCATCTGATCGGGACGGGTCAGATGGACCCAGCACCCAGCGGCAGCAGCGCGGAAACCAGCCCCTGTGGGCCTTAGGCCAGTGCCCACCCCAGGTTGTAGGCCATGACATGCAAGGCAAACTCGCGGCGCGTCCCCCGTAACCCGCGATGGCGAAAACGGTTCAACCTCTGCTTGAGACGAAGGACACTGAAGACAGGCTCCACCATCGCTTGGCGTTGACGATAGCACTGCTGCTTCACGGGGTCGGCCATGGCCTAGTCGGTCAGACTGAGCGATATGGAGGTGCAGATCCAACTCGAAGTGGACCAGTACATCTCTTATCCACTCGAGGAGGTCAGCATCGACTTCGATGTCCTGGGTCCCTCCGATTCGGGTGGTAACCGGGTTGATGTCTTGCTCGCCGCGGCGCGGCGGGAAAACCTGGACAATCGGGTTGCCGCCCTGAAGATCGGTGGCCTGAGTGCTGCCATTGTCGATGTGGAGGCCTACACCATGGAGTTCGCCTGCACACCCTGTTCCCGGCCCAGGGGAGGGAACGGTGGCCATCATCATCGGCGCCGTGACCACGACCCTGCATGTGCTTCACGAGGGCCGAACAGTCTATACCCAGGAGCAGGGCTCGGCGGCCACCAGCTGATCGAGGATGAGGTGGTGGTGGTCTTTAACTGGTAGAAGGTAGGTTAGATCGCTATGCAGCCCGGTAGACCTGGACTCTCAACTACGCCATCAGTTAAAAACTTACCCGCGCGGGATATGGGGATGCGCTTCGGGTTCGCCGAGGGCAGGAAAATGTCGACACAGGTAATTTCAACGAACTCACGGGCGCAGTCGCGGGCCATATCCGGGATACCATCGGTGTCCATCAAGCGCGGGGACCTACCCTCGCTGGCGTCGGCACGATTCAAACTCTCAATAGTATCGTCCCCCTCATGATCAACCTCCCGGTTGCCAACCCCACCAGTGGGGCCAACTTCCTCCTCGGCAAGATCGGCTCCTATCTGCTCCAGCTCAAGCTCACCGCCATGCAACGGGAAGGGCGTGGGGAGATCGTCTCCAGTCCGCGTGTGATTACCTCCTACAACCAGGAGGCGACTATCAAGGTCGGACAAGAGATCCCCTTCAGGAACAGAAGGAGCTGGGCAGGAGCACCGTGGCCTTCAAAGAGGCTGTGTTCGAGCTCAGGGTCCCCTCCGGATATTACCCCCGACGACCGCGTCATCATCGGCCTCAAGGTCAAAAAGGATAGCGCGGGCTTCACCCGTCAGGTCCAGGGCGTACCGCCGATCGGCACGCGCCGGTAGAGACGAACGTGCTGGTGGATAACGGCGAGACGCTGGTGCTCGGCGGGGTGTTCGAGCGCACCAGGGAATTCAGCAAGAGGCAGGTACCCTGGCTCGGCGACCGGCCCCTAATCAGCCACCTCTATCAGGGCCACCTCCCGCAGAGACAACAACCGCGAGTCCTGGTCTTCGTTACCCCCAAAGATCCTGAAAACGGGCGTCGTCGAACCCTACCCTGAGGGCCCAGCCCACTGCGGACATGCGCGATGACCCATGCCGGCTTCGTCCGCCGCGCGCGACGCGATGATACGGCCGCCGGCCCTCGACCGGTTCCGTCCGCGGCCTCCATAGCGCGGGGCGACCCAACCGACCGGGCACGCGCCGGTCTTGCCCGCGACGACAAAATCTGGCATACCTTTAATGCATGATGTGGTTTAAAAATATCTTTCTCGTAGGTCCCATGGGGGCGGGTAAAACCACCGTGGGACGCCAGCTGGCCGCGGCCCTGTCCCTCGAGTTCAAGGACAGCGACCAGGAAATACAATGCCGCACCGGCGTCGACATCCCAACCATCTTCGAATACGAGGGTGAAAAAGGATTCCGACAACGGGAGCGGCAAGTGATCGATGAGCTGAGCGGGCTGAGCGGCATCGTAATGGCCACCGGCGGCGGCAGCGTGCTCAGGCCGGACAACCGCCGAGATCTAACATCCCGCGGCGTCGTGGTCTACCTACATTGCAGCTCCGAGCAACAGTATGCGCGCACTGCCCGCGACCGCAACCGGCCCTTGCTGCACACCGAAGAGCCCCTGACACGCCTGCGCCGGCTCACGGAGGAACGCGACCCCCTCTACCGCCAGGTCGCCGACATCGTGGTTTCCACCGAACGCCGGGGCACGCCCTCGGTGGTCAAGGAAATCCGCCGTCGCCTCGAATCCGATACCCCATAAGCTGGATCGAGAACATGTTTAGAACCCTTGAAGTCGACCTGGGTCCGCGCAGCTACCCCATCCACATCGGCTCCGGACTGATCGACGAGCCAGCAATCCTCGGGGCCCGGATCGCCGGACGCCAGGTCATGGTCATCACTAATGAGACCATCGCCTCCCTCTATCTGGATCGAGTAGAGCGCGCACTCGGTACCTATCGGATCGCGCGGATCGTACTCCCGGACGGGGAGGCGTATAAAAACCTGGAAACCTGGGGCCTCATCATGGATGGCCTCCTCGACCACCGCTGCGCACGCGACTGTACCCTGATCGCGCTCGGGGGGGGCGTGATCGGCGACATCGCCGGCTTCGCGGCGGCCTGCTACCAACGGGGGATCGCCTTTATCCAGATACCCACTACCCTGCTCGCCCAGGTCGACTCCTCCGTCGGCGGCAAGACCGGCATCAACCACGTCCGGGGCAAGAACATGATCGGTGCCTTCCACCAGCCCCGCACCGTGATCGCGGACACGAACACCCTGGACACCCTGCCAGATCCCGAGCTGTCGGCAGGGATCGCTGAGGTGATCAAATACGGCCTAATCCGAGACCCGGCGTTCTTCGCCTGGCTCGAAGCGAACATCGAGAAGCTGCGCGTCCGGGATACGGGCGCCCTCGCCTATGCAATCGAGCGCTCCTGCCGCAACAAAGCGGAGGTGGTCGCCGACGACGAGTTGGAGGCAGGCGAGCGGACCCTGCTGAATCTGGGCCACACCTTCGGACACGCCATCGAGACGGGCACCGGCTATGGCGCCTGGCTACACGGCGAAGCGGTCGGGGTCGGCATGTGCATGGCCGCCGATCTCTCCGCCCGCCTCGGCTGGCTCAATGACGGCGCCGTCCGGCGCATCCGGTCGCTGATCGCCGCGGCCGGGCTCCCCACCGCCCCCCCGGCAGAGATAGGCCCAATGCGTATGCGCGAGCTGATGGCCATGGACAAGAAGGTCATGGACAACCGACTGCGCCTGGTTCTCCTGCAAGGCATCGGCAAGACCCTGGTCACCGATGATTTCGATCACGCGAAGCTCGATGAGACACTAACCGAAGCAACAGGTCTAGGGCATGTTGATATTTGGCAGATCCGCACAGCGGACCCTACAGCCAATTAAGTGGCTAGTGTAGGGTCCGCTGTGCGGACCTGCGGGGTATTGCAGTCACTCAACATATGAAAAACAATCGGTTTTTAAGTGTCAACAGAATCTAGTACAGCGGCACCGAAATACCGATAACATAGAAGGGTGGCGGTGGCATTTAAATGGTATAAGGTGGGTTTGAAACGCTGTGCGGCCCGGTAGACTCGGACTATCAACTACGCTGTCAGTTAAGAATTGACCACTACCCGTGGCAATTACCAGGGGCAAATTCATGCTGACCATGATTCACACGGAAATGCTTTTTGTACCCCTATACACTAGCCCATCGTAGCCCCTCCAGCCGTCCAAGTGGATGATGCGCAAGGGCCACCTGGCCCCGGATCGCGGCCTGTGGCGGCTTCTTGGCGGCGTTCGGGACGATTTCCGTGTAGCCTTTCCCGTGCGTTCCAGAATCTCGAAGACAATCGTCTTACCCCCAAGCCCTGCGCCCTTTCTTCCCACAAACATAACGCCCGCCGAAATAGGGGTCACCGACTTCAACCTCGCCGGAGAAGGGCGATGAGGCATCACAAAGCTGGGCGATTCTGGTTCGTAGTTTGAATAACAACTGGTTGATCGTCAGATGGCTTACATCACTCAACTCAGCGAGTTTCGAGGCCGGTAAATCGTGCGCAAATATAGTGTATAATCCGACAGTGGTGGTCTTTAACTGGTAGTAAGGTGGGCTGGGCTGCTGTGCGGCCCAGCCCACCTTACTACCAGTTAAAGACCACCACTGCAAAATCTCTTCTTGCCGCAATCAACCACTATGGACTGAAAGTCCATAGTCTGGAGAGTGACTGAAAGTCGCTGTTTCGACCAAAGCCGACTGAAAGCCTCAGACTGAAGTCAGCCTGAACAATCTGGGCGGATAAGAGATGTAGATGAGGTACATGATCCTTGCTCACTACTCCCTGGATGATTTCCATAATGTCCGTGCCAAAAAATACTAAAGCCCTATGGACTAAAGTCCATGTTTCTATTAGCGACCAGCAATAAACGCAAATCGTCCGCAGTCAGTTCAACATGATCAATCGTTCTTGCTCTATTTGCGTCCATTTGCATTGATTTGAGGCTATATCTTCCGAGCTGACAGCCATGATCGAGGTACGGATCCAGGCCGAGCCATTCGACATCGCCGCGGAGCAGGAGGACCTGTGGCGCGGGCGGCCCCAGGTGGGGGCCGTGGTGAGCTTCGCGGGTCTGATGCGGGACATGAACCAGGGCGACCGGGTAAGCCGGATGCTCCTGGAGCACTACCCGGGGATGACCGAGAAAGCCCTGATCGCCATCGCCGAAGAGGCGGACAAGCGCTGGGACCTGCACGGGATTCGGGTTCTGCACCGGGTTGGGGACCTCAGGCCCCAGGACCCGATTGTCCTGGTAGTCGTAACTAGCGCCCACCGTGGCGAGGCCTTTCGCGCCTGCGAGTTCCTGATCGACTACCTGAAGACCCGTGCGCCTTTCTGGAAGAAGGAGCTCACTGACCGGGGCGAGCACTGGCTGGATTCCCGGACCACGGACGCGGCAGCGGCGCGGCGTTGGGAGCGGGAGTAGCCTCTGGCCTCTTGTGCTCCCAGTTTCCAGCTACCGATTGTCGATTCCGGCGCTGCGGTTCGTTCCACTCACCACATCCACCCGGGCCGGCGACCGGTCAATCGCAAAGAAATTCAGAAGCTGTTTGGTTAAAGGTAACCCTGAATGATTTGGCGCTGTTTGAGGGATTGGATTTTTTGCCGCAAGGGAACGCCAATTGGTCGCAGAAGATCACATGATTTTTTCTGTCCACAGCCCGCAGGATGTGATGAGCGATGAGCGCGGTTCGTTATCAGCGGTTCGCGTGGGGAAGGCGTGCAACAGCCTGCGCGTGCGGACCTCGCGTTGGGTGTAGGTCGAGTTAGACGCGCGGTCCGATCCCGAAGCATGGCGACCGGGCCGACCGCACCCTAACCCGACACGCCGAATCCCACGACCAATGCCGAATAATCCAGGACCGCGCCCGGACGCGAGGCATCAATCGCGGCCTAACGCAACAGGACGCCAAGACCCATTTGGGCCGAACAGCTTCTGAAAATGATGAAAATGGGCACATGAGAGTACCCGATCGCGCGCGTCCCATCGCTGTCTTCGTCTCCTTCTCAGGTCACGGCGGGGTGGAGCGGATGGTCGTGAACCTGATCCGCGGTTTCATGGCGCTCGGCCGGCAAGTGGATCTGGTCCTGGTGCGCACCCAGGGTCCCTATCTCGAACACCTGCCGCCGCAGGTGAACCGAGTGCATCCGGGCACGCGGCACACCTTCGCAGCGGTACCAGCGCTGGCCCGCTATCTGCGCCGCCGGCGTCCCGCCGCCCTGCTGGCAGTGAAGGATCGGGCCGGGCGCGCGGCGGTTCTGGCCCGACGGCTGGCGGGCACCGACACCCGGATCGTCATGCGCCTGGGTACCAATGTCTCCACGGCCATGGCGGAGAGGACCGCGATGGCACGCTGGTTGCGCTTCCAGCCGATCCGTCGGCTCTATCCACAGGTGGATCGGATCGTGGCGGTCTCCGCCGGAGTCGCCGACGACACTGCCCGCATCGCCGGAATTCCGCGCGCGCGCATCCAGGTCATCCGCAACCCCGTCATTACGCCGGAGCTCCCCCGGTCGGCCGCCGCGCCTTGCGACCATACCTGGCTCCAGTCTGGCCAGCCGCCGGTCATCGTCGGCGCCGGCCGCTTACAGCGCCAGAAGGACTTTCCGACCCTGATCCGCGCCTTCGCCCAGGTCCGTAAGGGGCGTCCTTGCCGGCTGATTATCCTGGGTGAAGGCGGCGGACTGGCGCGGCTTCAAGCACTGATCGCGGCGATGGGAATCGCCGCCGACGTGGATCTGCCCGGCTTCCGGATCAACCCCTACCCCTTCCTGGCCCGCGCGGATCTGTTCGTGCTCTCGTCCCGATGGGAGGGTTCTCCCAATGTGCTCACAGAAGCCATGGCCCTGGGCACCCCGGTAGTAGCGACGGACTGCCCCAGCGGTCCCCACGAGCTGCTGGACGGAGGCAGATACGGCCCCCTGGTCCCGATCGGAGACATCCCGGCCCTAGCCCGGGCCATGGCCGAGACCCTGGACCATCCGCCGCCGCCGGAGATGCTCAAGGCCGCGGTCGCCGACTACACCCAAGCCAAAAGCGCTGGGCGGTATCTAGAAGTGTTGGAGGCGAGGGATGCAGCCTGTAGATGTGGTGGGCGTGGATCGGATACTCAGGATAGCACTGACCCAGATCGCGAACCGCATCAACGGGCGAGGCAGGCAGCGAACCGCAACTATGGACATGATTGATTGACCAGGGAACACACGGACCACTCCGAAAAGATTTCGGCTCATGGGGCTATGTGTGTGGCATCACACGTAGTCATTTTGATCCTGTCCCTCGTCATTCCGGCAGGGATTGCCGGAATCTGTCGGCGCTAGGAATGGCAAAAACAGGGCAGGAGCCTGAAAGATTGCCGCCACACTGTTAGCCCCATGAACCAAGATTTCCGTGTGTTCCGTGGTTTTGGACATTGGGCGTGCCCAACAAGGGTGTTGGGCGCGGGCCATCCTAGGCCGCGTTCGACGCTGTGCCTGTCCGGGTGCGGTCCTGGGTTATTTGGCGTTGGCTGTGGGATTTGACGTGTTGGGCTAGGGCGCGTTCAGTTCTGTCACTGTGCTTCAGGATCGGACAGCGTACCTAACCCAACCGGTAGTGGTCAGTTTTAACTGGTATCGTAGTTGATAGTCCAGGCCTACCGAGCCGCACAGCAGCCCAATTTACCTTTACCACTTAAACACCACCACCCAATCTACACCAGGAAACAAGATCCGCGCGGGCAGGCCGCGGGGGGGATATGGACGTCGGTTGCATTAAGACCCCGGCACCGGCGCCACCATCGTTCAGCGAGCTTGTGCATAGTAACGCAACACGTCAGATCTTACTGACGGCGCCGGATAATTCGAATTGGTTTATGCACATCCACCCGGCTCCCCGTCCTTTGATTTCTTCCCGCGGATCAGGGTCCCCACGCCCTCGTCCGTGAACAGGTCCAGCAGGAGCGCACGTTCCACACGGCCGTCGATGATATGGGCGGAGCCCACGCCGGCATGGACCGCGTCCAGGACGCATCTTATCTTGGGCAACATGCCCCCGGTGATGACGCCTTGCCGGATCAGCCCGGCAACCTCCTCCGCGTCCAGCTCGCCGATGAGCGCGCCGGAGGCGTCGAGTAGGCCCGGCGTATTGGTCAGCAACAGGAGCTTTTCCGCCTCCAGCACCTCCGCCATCCTGCCGGCCACCAGGTCCGCGTTGATGTTGTAGGAGAAGCCGTCCGCGCCGACGCCGATGGGGGCGATGACGGGGATGAACTCGCCCCGGATCAGCATGTTGACGACGCCCGCGTCGATCCGCTCCACCTCGCCCACATGGCCCAGGTCCAGGATTTCCGAGGCTTCGAGCTCCGGCGCACCGCGGCGCAGGAGCAGCTTACGGGCATGGATCAGGTCCCCGTCCTTGCCGGTTAGACCCACAGCCGCGCCGCCGTGCCGATTGATGAGATTGACGATCTCTTTGTTGACCAGACCGCCCAGCACCATCTCGACCACGTCCATGGTCTCACGGTCGGTAACCCGCATGCCCTGCACGAACTCGCTGTCCTTGCCCAAGCGTTCGAGCAGGCTCCCGATCTGAGGACCACCGCCGTGCACCACCACCGGGTCGATGCCTACCAGCTTCATCAGCACCAGGTCACGGGCGAAGCCTTCTTTAAGGGATTGCTTGACCATAGCATTACCGCCGTACTTGACAACCATGGTCTTGCCGCGAAACCGCCGGATATAGGGCAGGGCCTCGATGAGGACCTGGGCGATCTTGCGGGCGCGTTTGATGGCGACTGACATCTCGATTGTTCTCTTACGTTTGATGAGTCGGATCGGCTCGCACAGCGGACCTTACGGGATTTAACCGGCATAATCGACCGCTAACGCGGCAATTCAAAAACATCCGTTCCGTATCGGTCGAGTTATGGATAGCCCGTGCCCAACGTCCTAAACCTCGGAACGCTCGGATCATACGGAAATCTTTTCGGTGTGGTCCGTGTGTTCCCTGGTTAATCAATCAAGTCCAGAGATGCGGTTCGTTGCCCGCCCCATCCATTGATACAGTTCGCGATCCGGGTCAGTGTTGTCCTGAGTGTCTGATCCGCGCTCATCGTAACCTACGGGCTTCGGAACAGCCTAAATCGGATCGAGTATGGGGAAAATAGCATTGATAGGCAGGGGGCCGTTGCAGGAACGCAGGAAGATTCCGCCCCCCGGGGTCAGCGGTACCCGGTATGGCCGAACCCGCCGCTGCCGCGCTCGGAGTCGGCAAAATCGGCAACCAGCTGCAGGTCCGCGCGCAGGATCGGGACCAGCACCAGCTGGGCGATCCGCTCGCCGACCGCGATGCGGAACCGGGCCCGACCCCGGTTCCAACAGGAGACATACAGCGGCCCCTGGTAGTCGGAATCGATCAGGCCGACCAGGTTGCCTAGGACGATTCCGTGCTTATGGCCCAACCCCGAACGCGGTAGGATCAGGGCCGCAATATCCGGCTCGGCGATATGGATCGCCATGCCGGTGGAAATCAACTCGCACTGTCCAGAGTCCAGATCCAACGGACGGTCGAGCATCGCCCGCAGGTCCAGGCCCACGGAACCTTGGGTGGCGTACTCAGGCAAGGGGTAGTCCCGACCTAGCCGGGCGTCAAGAATCTTGACTTGCAGCCTGTGCAAGGTAGCGATCCACGATCAGGTTGGCCAGGGCGTCCGCCAGCCGAGCCTTGGGGCCGAGGGGCAGTGATTTGCGCCCGCCGGGCCACAGGACCAGCAGGGCGTTCTCCGGGCGTTCGAATCCCCCGGTCTCGCCGCCGACCAGGTTGGCCGCGATCATGTCCAGGCTCTTAGCCGCGAGCTTGGTACGCGCATGCGCCTCCAGGTCCTGAGTCTCGGCGGCGAAGCCAACGGTGAAGGGACCCTGGACTAGGGCGGCGACCTGGACCAGGATGTCCGGGTTCTTGACCAGGCGCAGGTTCAGCTCCGCCTGGTCCTTCTTGATCTTCTGATCCGCCGGCGCCAGGGGCCGGTAGTCGGAGACGGCCGCGGCGGCGACGAAGATATCGCAGTCCCCGATCCGCGCCATCACCGCTGCCTCCATCTCCAATGCCGACTCCACCGGCACCGGCTCCACTCCGTGGGGTGCGGCCAGGGCACTTGGCCCGCTGACCAGCACCACCTCGGCGCCGCGGGCGGCAAGGGACCCGGCCAGGGCGTACCCCATGAGGCCGGAGCTGCGGTTGCTGATGTAACGAACCGGGTCCAGGGTTTCCCGGGTGGGACCCGCGGTGACCAAGACCTGCCTCCCCGCGAGCCGCCCTCCCATATGCTGAAGGCCAGCACCGAGCACCAGGGCATCCAGGAGCTCGTCGGGCTCCAGCATGCGTCCGGGTCCTCGCTCACCACAGGCCTGATCGCCTTCCGCCGGCCCCAGGATCCGCACCCCTCTTTTCTGTAACCGGGCCAGATTCTCCTGGGTCGTCGGATGGCACCACATGCGATGGTTCATGGCCGGAGCCAGGACGAGCGGCGCCGTGGTGGCCAGGGCGAGAGTGGTCAGCAGATCGTCGGCCAGACCGGCGGCCAGGCGCGCCATGAGGTCGGCGGTCGCGGGCGCTACCAGCACCAAATCCGCCCAACGCGCAAGCTCGATGTGGTCCATCCCCGCCCCCGCGCCTGGATCCAGGAGGTCACAATGGACCTCGTGGCCGGAAAGCGCCTGCAGCGTTAGAGGCGTAATGAAGGATCGGGCCGCGAGCGTCATGATCACTCGGACCTCGGCCCCACGCTCACCTAAGCGCCGCACCAGTTCAGCCGCTTTGTAGGCCGCGATCCCGCCGCTCACGCCCAGCAGTACCCTGATGCTCATGGGATCGGCACACCACGCGGGAAGAAGGATACGGGGGGCACGGCCTCGAGGCCCTTCCAACCCACGGCAGGCAAAGTCGATGTACCTCTGAAGGCAGACCCTTCCTTCCCGGAAGGACAAAGGGGGTAAGGTGGCCCCGCGGGGTGGATGGCTAGGCCGGCCGCCACAGACCCGCCTAAGAGACAAAAAGCGGTGGACATGCTTGTGTTGGTAGCGGTTAAGTTTCTAAATGTCAACACGGCCGATAGTCCAGGTCTATCGAGCCGCACAGCAGCCCAATCCATCTTTTACCATTTAAAGACCACCACTACCCTTGTGTTTTCTGCCGAGGGTCTCAGGGAACGATTGTAGCGCAAATGACGGCGCCTTGAGTGGGGGGCTTCCCCACTCATAATCCCTGCGCAAAGCGATTTAAGCGGGAGAGAAAGCAAGAAATGCCTATCACGGAATGGCCCGAGGAGGAGCGACCGCGGGAAAAGCTGTTGTCCCGCGGTGCCCATGCCCTTACCGACGCCGAGCTCCTGGCAAGCTTTCTCCGCACCGAGATAGCGAGATAGTGGGATAGTAGGAAAGAGAAAGAGCGCGGTAGACCTGGCCCGGGCCGGGACCTGCTCGTGGAGCTGGGAGGACTCAGGGGCCTATTCAGCGCGAACGAGAAGGGCTTTTGCAGGGTCAAAGGCCTGAGCCAGGCGAAGTACGCCCAGCTGCAGGCCATGCTGGCACTGAGCAGTCGTTATCTGGAGTAGGAGATCAAGGACCGGGATCTGTTGACCAGCCCGGAAACGACGCGTGCTTACCTCAAGGTCCAGTTGTACCACCATGCGCGCGAGGTCTTCGCTTGCGTCTTTCTCGACAACCGCCACCGTGTGATCCGCTGCGAAGAGCTTTTCCATGGCACCATCGACGGCGCTAATGTACATCCGCGTGAAGTCGTGCGGCGCGCCGCGGTGCCGAAATACCGACGGCATTGGTTCGGTTCTGCTGTTGGAAACGACCTCGCCAGGTCTATATCTCGGATACATTAAGGTGCGCGTCGAACCGGCGGATACCTTAACTATACCCGAATGTATTCGTCACCTGCGATCCCGCCGGCGGTCGAGAGAAGCGATTCAAGCGCAATCCGACTCTGGTGATCAATGTACTGTCCGACTCCACGCCGCCTTCGACCGCGGGGCCAAATCGCCCATTACCGGCGGCTCGATTCGCTGCAGGAGTATGTGCTTATCAAGCCGGAGCGGCTGGCCGCCGAGATCTTTCGCCGCAGCGCCGAGGGGGACACTGGGGCCTGTACCCGGTTGCCGAGGATGGAGCGCAGGTACTCACCTCGATTGATTTCCAGTGCCCGGTGGCCGTGGTTTACGAAGACGTGGCGCTCGGCTAGCATGAAACCAAGCTCTTGATGCGGGAAGGCACTATGATATGGTTGCCTGCCCCGGCAATTGCCGGGCCACGCTCTGGCCTGAGCTGCAAAGGATGAAAGAACAATCCGATGACCAATACCGCGGAAAAATCCAAGATCGGCATTGACGATTATCTGGCGGGCGAAGAAACCGCGCCGATCAAGCATGAGTATGTCGCCGGTGAGGTCTTTGCGATGGCCGGCGCCGGCAAGGCCCATGTCACCGTCGCGCTCAATTTGGCCACCATGCTGCGCAACCACTTCCGCGGCAGTCCCTGCCGGGTCTATATCTCGGATATGAAGGTGCGGGTCGAGCCGGCGGATGCCTTCTACTACACGGATGTATTCATCACCAGTGATCCCGTCGATGGTCGGGAGGAGCGATTCAAGCGCAATCCGACCCTGGTGATCAATGTACTGTCCGACTCCACCGCCGCATTCGACCGCGGGGCCAAATTCGCCCATTACCGGCGGCTCGATTCGTTGCGGGAGTATGTGCTCATCGAGCCGGAGCAGCCGTCCATCGACATTTCCGCTTCCGCCGGGGTGCCCGGAGCGAAGTGGGTCTTGCACTCGGTCACCGGGGATGTAGAGCTGGTGCTCACCTCGATTGATTCCCGGTGCCCGATGGCCGCGGTTTACGAGGACGTGGCGTTCGGCGGAAGGACGCCCCCCCCCAGCCTACCCAAATGACGACCACTCCGGAGGTCTTCCGCGCTCAGGCCATGGCGCGTAGACTGTCTCGAAGAACCCTGGAGGCCGATCCCATCCGTCAGTTCCAGCACTGGTATGAGGAGGCGATCGCTACCGGCATCCCGGAGCCCAACGCCATGAGCCTGGCGACGGTGGCCGCGGACGGCCAGCCTTGGGTGCGCACCGTATTGCTCAAGCGCTATGACGAGACCGGCTTCGTGTTCTTTACCAATTACGAGAGCCGCAAGTCTGAACAGATGGCGGGGCAACCCAGGGTTGCCTTGCTCTTTCCCTGGGTCGCGTTGGCCAGGCAGGTCCAGATCAGGGGCAGGGCCGGCCAGATTTCGACCGCCGAATCCCTCAAATACTTCGCCACCCGCCCCCGGGGCAGCCGGATCGGTGCCTGGGCCTCGCCCCAGAGCCGAGTCATCAGCTCCCGTTCCTTACTGGATGCCAAGGTGGACGAGATGCGGCGCAGATTTTCCCAGGGCGAGGTCCCTCTACCCGGCTTCTGGGGCGGCTTCCGAGTGGAGCCTGATACCATCGAGTTCTGGCAGGGGCGGGAGAGCCGGCTACACGACCGCTTCCTTTACAGCCGTACCCATCAGGCCGGTTGGCGCATCGAGCGGCTGGCGCCTTAAATGTTCGGCTATCTGGCAGTGTTCTAATCTTGTTGTTACTGAGAAGAGGGAACCTTGAAAAATTTCCTTCCTGGGATTTTTCAAGGCATCTTCTACACCAGAAACAACGAAGTTGGAACACCACCCACTTCCGCCCGCGGGAGTTTCTCTTTCGGTTTCTCGACGGGACCTGAGTCTATCCACGGATTTTGCCGCGGGGCCCCGTTCTCCGGTCCCCCGTTTGTTGGCCCCAGGTATCGCGCAGGCTCACGGTGCGATTGAACACCGGCTTTGTAGAACGGGAATCCTTATCTGCAGCGAAATAGCCTTCGCGCTCGAACTGGAAACGATCGCCCGGCACGGCCGTCGCCAGGCTCGGCTCCAGGGAGCACGAAGTCAGGATGTGCAGGGAGGCCGGGTTCAGGTCCGCACGAAAACCCCGCCCCCCTCCTCCGGGCTCCGGTACCGCGAACAGCCGGTCATAGAGCCGCACCTCCGCTGTGACCGCGTGCCGCACCGAGACCCAGTGGATGACGCCCTTGACCTTGCGACCTTCCGGGTTCTTGCCGAGGGTTTCGGGATCGTGCGTGCACCGCAGCTCGACGATTGCCCCGGTCTTGTCCTTGATGACCCGGACGCAGCGCACGACGTAGGCGTTGCGCAGCCGCACCTCGCCGCCAACGATGAGCCGTTTGAATCCCTTGACCGGTTCTTCCATAAAGTCGCCTCGGTCAATATAGAGCTCCCTGGAGAAGGGAATCATCCGCGTCTCTTTAGTCATGTCCTTGGGGTGATTGGGTACGGTGAGCAACTCGGTCCGGTCTTCCGGGTAGCTCTCCACCACCAGCCTGAGGGGCCGCAACACCGCCATGGCCCGGGGGGCTTTGCGGTCCAGATCCGCGCGGACGGCGCTCTCCAGCATGGCCATCTCCACTAGGTTGTCAGCCTTGGTCACGCCGATGCCTTCGCAGAAGGCGCGAATGGCCTCCGGAGTGTAGCCGCGGCGGCGCAGCCCGGCGATGCTCGGCATCCGTGGGTCGTCCCAGCCCTCGACGAAGCTCTCGTCCACGAGCTGGGTCAACCGGCGCTTACTCATCACTGTGTATTCGAGATTGAGCCGGGAGAACTCGATCTGGCGCGGACGGCAAGGCACCGAGGTATTGGCGATCACCCAGTCGTAGAGGGGCCGGTGGTCCTCGAATTCCAGGGTACAGAGGGAATGAGTGATGCCTTCGAGGGCATCCGAGATCGGGTGAGTATAGTCATAGGTGGGATACAGACACCACTCGTCGCCCGTCCGGTGATGGATGGCCCCATGGCGGATGCGGTAGAGGACCGGGTCGCGCAGGTTCAGGTTAGGCGAGGCCATGTCGATCCTGGCCCGCAGGGTCAGGGCCCCATCGGGAAACGCGCCGGCCCGCATACGCGCGAAGAGATCCAGGTTCTCCGCCACCGGCCGATCGCGGTATGGGCTCTCCCGTCCAGGCTCGGTCAGGGTACCGCGGTACTCGCGTATCCGCTCCGCATCCAGCGCACAGACATAGGCCCGACCCTGCTCGATCAGCTCGAGGGCGAACCCGTAGAGCTGCTCGAAGTGGTCGGAGGCGAAGTAGAGCCGCTCGCCCCAATCATAGCCCAGCCAGCGCACGTCCTCTTTGATTGCTTCCACATACTCCTCGTTCTCCTTGTGCGGGTTGGTATCGTCGAAACGCAGGTTGCAGGTGCCCTGATAATCCTGAGCGACCCCGAAATTGAGCACGATGGATTTGGCATGTCCGATGTGCAGATAACCGTTCGGTTCCGGCGGAAAGCGGGTGGCGATTCGCGCGTGCCTCTCCTGAGCCAGATCCTGGTCGATAATTTGGCGAATGAAATTGGTCTTTTTGGGGTCTTCTTTCTCGGGCATCTGGATACGACCGTTGCGGTAGGAATCGGATGGACGATGCAAGTCGGGGGCCATTATGCCTCAAGGGGATTCGGCTAGGCCGGCCAGGAAACGCGCGAGCAGAGGGAACGTGCATCAATTCTCCCGAAAACCGGTTACCTTCCTCCCCGTGGACATAGGGAATGCCCTGAAGCGCGGGCAAGCCCGCGCCTACCGGGCCGGTGGCTAGATTACGCTGACATGACCGACACCCGAATGACTCCACCAGGGTCATGTTTTCGGACGGATTCATACGCGCTTGCACCGCAAGCAAGCCTATGTTCTTTTGGCAGACAGGTACTGTCCATATATAATTAGGAATTTATGTCCTTGGTACTTCCAAGCCTATTGGACCCTTGGCAAGCTGTGGACAGTCGCTCGGTCCTGGTAGGTCGTTTGCCCTTGTCGGACTTGCCGCGGCTACGGGGCTCGCTGGTGGAAGCTACAGGCGACGTTCGGTTCTGGCTTACGTTCTCCCGTGATGAAGCACAGCGGGCAGTGTTGCGTTGCGAGGTGGCCGCAATCCTGAAGTTGCTTTGTCAACGCTGTCTGGAGGCACTCGAGCACAAGGTCAGCACCGATACGCTGTTGGCGTTGGTCTCAAGTACCGACGAGGAACGCCACCTACCGGAACCTTATGATCCCCTGCCGGTGAGCGACGGACCGATCCGACCCGAAGGTTTGATCGAAGACGAGCTGCTGCTGGCGCTGCCTCAGATCCCGATGCACGAACCGACCGTCTGCGCGCGGCGGGTGCCGGTCGTAGATGTTGCGCAGATGCGGTCCGGCGAGGTGAGTCCCTTTGCGGTGCTCGCCAAACTCAAACCCGGGGGATAGGGACATATCCCCGACGGATTGCGGCCGTGCGGAAACGGATCTCCGGTGGCCGACTCAATGTAAGAGCCTGTTCGGCTTAGGTGTTCGTAACCAGGGAGCGAGAGGCAAAAGGTAAGAGGTTCCCGCCCGGTCGAGGCAATAGCGGTCCGCTTTGACAAAAGCGCGCGGGAAATCCGACTGGCCTCTCGATTCCGTGGCAGAAGGGCCGTATGCCGAACGGGCTTCCAAGGTGGAGGCAAAAATGGCAGTCCAACAGAACCGGAAGACCCCTTCCAAGCGGGGCATGCGTCGTTCCCACGATGCCTTTTCGAGGCCGACCCTGGCGGCGGATCCTACGACGGGCGAAATCCATCGTCGTCACCATATATCGTCGGATGGTTATTATCGTGGCCGCAAGGTCTTGGACAAGAATGACTGACAGGCGGTCGCCGCTATCTTTACGGCGCCTACTCGGAACTCTCAACGCCGCGAGCAAGCACATCTTGTCCGAACGTCTGACCATCGCCCTCGACGCCATGGGCGGTGACCATGGTCCCAGCGTGGTTACCGCCGCGGCCCTGGAGTTTCTGCGCAAATCTGACCGGACGGCGCTGATCCTGGTGGGGAAAGAGGAGGCGATTCGCTCCCATCTCGGCAGCGTCGATTTCGGAGACCGCCTGACTGTCCGTCACGCCTCGCAAGCGGTCAGTATGGACGAGCTTCCTTCCAGCGCCCTGCGCAACAAGAAGGATTCCTCCATGCGGGTGGCGTTGAATCTGGTCAAGAACGGGGCGGCCGATGCCTGTGTCAGCGCCGGCAATACGGGGGCCCTGATGGCGACCGCGCGCTTCGTGCTCAAGATGCTGCCGCTGGTAGATCGACCGGCCATCATTACCGCCGTGCCCTCCCTGCAGGGACAGACCCACATGCTCGATCTGGGCGCCAATGTGGATTGCACGGCGGAGCACCTGTTCCAGTTCGCGGTCATGGGCAGCGAGCTGGTGACCGCGGTGTCCGGCGTCAAGGCCCCCAAGGTCGGTCTGCTCAACATCGGAGAGGAAGAGATCAAAGGCAACGAGCAGGTCAAGCAGGCCCACGAACGGTTGGTGGGCAGCACCCTGAACTACATCGGTTATGTCGAGGGAGACGATATCTACCTCGGTGGCGTGGATCTGATCGTGTCCGACGGCTTTGCGGGTAACATCGCCCTCAAGGCGAGCGAGGGCGTTGCCAGGCTGGTGCGCCACGTGCTCGAATCGAGCTTCAGGCGCAACCTACTGACGCGACTCTCGGGATTGGCGGCCCGGCCGGTCCTGAAACGCTTCGGTCGGACCTTCGATCCCCGCCGCTACAACGGGGCTAGCCTGTTGGGGCTGAAAGGTATCGCCATCAAGAGTCACGGGGGCGCAGATCTTCTGGCGTTCGAGAATGCGATCCACATCGCGGAGCAAGAGATTCACTGCAACATCTCGGACCGCATCGCCCAGCAGGTGGCGCGGCAGTTGGCAGCGGAAGAACACAGGACAACGGCGTGAACCTTTATGCACGTATTGTCGGGATCGGCAGCTTCCTGCCTGAAAAGGTCCTGACCAACCAGGATATGGAGGCTATCCTCAGATACCTCCGATGAATGGATTCGCGAGCGCACAGGAATCCGCAAACGCCATATCGCCGCCGCGGGCGAGCGCTGCAGCCGGTTGGCGGAGGCCGCCTCCCGCAGGGCGCTCGCGGATGCCGGTATCGATCCCGCGCAGCTCGATCTCATCCTAGTGGCAACCGCAACTCCGGATCAGTTCTCCCCCAGCACCGCATGTTTGCTGCAGCAGCGCCTCGGCATCCAGGGTTGCTATACCCTCAACGTGCAGGCGGCGTGCGCGGGCTTCGTCTATGCCCTCGGAATCGCGGACCGATTTATCCGTACCGGCGGTGCGCGGCGCGCGCTGGCCGTCGGCGCCGAGATTCTGTCACGTCTACTCGACTGGCAGGACCGCGCCACGGCCGTGCTGCTTGGCGGCGGCGCGGGGGCCGTGGTATTGGAGGCCGGGCAGGAGCAGGGCATCATCTCCCCGCATCTCCATGCGGAAGGCTCCTACGCGGGTGGTGGTAAATTTTTAACTGATAGCGTGGTTGATCGTCCAGGTCTACCGGGCCGCACAGCGGCCAACCTAACCTTCTACCAGTTAAAGGCCACACTACCCCTACGCGGACTTACTGCAAGTTCCCGGCGGGATCGGCGACGACCCCAGTCAGAGCCACTACCTGGATTAGCATGTAAAGTTAACTTTCTACATTTATCCTTTACAATGATTCGACTCCCCAGGTTGGACCGCTGTGCGGCCCGGTAGACCTGGACGATCAACCACGCTATCAGTTAGAATTTCGCCACCACCCGCTCGATCATCTCTCGAGCGTGGTCCAGGGTCTTGCGGGTGATCTCCCGGCCTCCCAACATGCGTGCTACCTCGTCTACGCGTTCCGCCGCGCTCAGGTCTTCGATGGCAGTGTAGGTCTGGCCGTCTCGGGTGAGCTTGCGAACCAGTAAATGGTTGTGGGCCTGGGCCGCCACCTGGGGCAGGTGAGTAACGCAGAGGACCTGGCGCGTCCCGCCCAGGGTGCGCAGCAGGCTGCCGACGATCTCGGCCACGCTGCCCCCGATCCCTACGTCGACTTCGTCGAAGACCAGGGTCGGCACCGCGCCGCATTCGGCGGTGGCGACCTGTAAGCCGAGGCTGATCCGGGACAGCTCTCCCCCGGAGGCCACCTTCACCAGGGGTTGCAGGGGCTGGCCCAGGTTGGCGCTGACCAGGAATTCCACCCGGTCGAGTCCCTGGGCAGTGGCCGCCTTGCGCCGGACCCTGGTAACCTCCGCCGCGAAGCATCCGCCGCTCATCCCGAGTCCCTGCATGGCCTCGGTGACCGTCTCGGAGAGCCGTTGGGCAGTCCAGGAGCGAGCGTCGCTGAGCTGTTCAGCGGCGGTGAGAAATGCCGTGCGCGCCCGGTCGCGCTCCCCGGCCAGGGTTTCCAGGGCCGTGTCGTCACGTTCCAGGGCGTCTAGCTCCTCACGCATGGCCTGGAGGGTCTCGGGGATCCGGTCCGGGGGCACCCGATACTTGCGGGCCAGATCATGGACCTGGGTGAGGCGCCGCTCCGTCTGCTCCAGGAGCTCTGGGTCCAGGTCCAGCTCATCCAGATAACGGCGCAGGTTAGCCGCTGCTTCCTCGACCTGGATGGCGGCGCCTTCCACTAGCTCGCGGGTCGCGGACAGGCGTTCGTCCAGACCGCTGAGGGTCTCCAGGTCGGTGCCGGCATGGCTGAGCTCGGCGTGCAGCGACGGCTCGCCTTCGTATAGCCGTTGCAGCAGGCGGCCGGTCGTACCCTGTAGATCTCCCAGATTGGCGAGCCGTTTCTGCTCCTGGTCCAGGGCGCGGATTTCAGTGGCGTCCAGCCCCAGGTCCGCGAGCTCCTCCACCTGGTAGCGGAGCAGCTCCAGGCGCGCGGTTCGATCGGTACTCTCGGCCTGGAGACAATCCAGCCGTTGGTCATGCTCGCGATAGGTCCGATACCGGTCGGCCACCTGGGTCGCCAGGGCATCGGTACCGCCGTAGTCGTCGAGCAGGTCCCGTTGGTGCGCCGCCCGGAGCAGGGATTGATGGGCATGCTGACCGTGGATATCGACCAGGCGCTCGCCTAGGCCCTGGAGCTGAGTCCCGGTGGCCGGGTGGCCGTTGATATAGGCCCGAGAGCGGCCCTGGCGCATAAGGAGCCTGCGCACCAGGCATTCATCCCCCACGTCCAGGTCCTGGTTGGCGAGCCAGGCCTGAGCCTCGGGACAAGCCCGCAGGTCGAACCCTGCGATGATCTCCGCCCGTTCGCAACCGGCGCGCACCAGCTGGGCATCGGCCTTGTCCCCCAGCACCAACCCCAGGGCGTCGATGAGGATGGATTTACCGGCCCCCGTCTCACCGGTGAGTGCCGTCATGCCGGCCTCGAGATCAAGCTCGAGGCCGCTGACGATCGCCAGATCCTTGACCAAGATGTGGGTCAGCATAGGGTCGGGTAGACAATGAAACCTGGCGGAAGGTCAGTGGGAGGAGGGTTAACTCTCCGATGGGGCCGTACAGCTGAAACCATTTCCGCCGCCCCGGCCGGGATTAGTATACCAAAAGGCCATGCGGAGCCGCGCATTCGCCGGATTACGGACTCGTGCCCATGCGTGGTTAGGGGAACCGGACGCGTTGCGTTACGACACCCAAAGGCTCGCTGATCGTTTGCCAGGTCGGTGCTGACATCTTAACGCAACCTGTCCACCCATATGGCCCCCCGCATGGCCTGTACGCGCAGACCTCGCATTGAGTGTAGGTTGGGTTAGGCGCGTTGCCTGGTCCCGAAGAACACAAACACCGTCGAACGCGCCGTAACCCAACACGAAGCCATCTCGGGCCGCACCAAATAGCGCCGAAACATCTTGGGAAGCACGGCGTAGAACGCGGCGTAGTAGCGCAATGCAACGCCTCGAAATCGCGCACATCCACGTAAATTCGATTCGCCTGCCTGTGCGTCCCGTACGCGAACAGGGGTGTTCAGGCCGGTTGGCATGGGGGACGTCCCCCCCAGCCCAGTTTGGCGCGCAGAATCTTGTAGTGGTCGTGTCCTTTGAGGTGGAGCAGGCGGGTGGGCCATGGGGCCTTGCTGATGAAGACCCGGGAGGGGGATTTGAGTTGCGACGCCGTGAGCCCGTCGCAGGTGACCCTGACCTGATCCCGATCCTGTTCCCCGATGCGAATTTCGATGTGGCTATCGCCGGCAACCACAAGCGGTCGGTTGCTCAGGGTGTGGGGACAGATGGGGACCACCGCCAGCACATCCAGGGCCGGATGCAGCAGCGGGCCGCCCCCGGACAGGGCATAGGCGGTAGAGCCCGTCGGGGTGGCGACGATGATGCCGTCGGAGCGCTGGGCGTTGACGAAGACGTCTTCGATATAGGTCTCGAGCTCGATCACCCGGGCCGGGTTCCACCTGTGGACCACCACATCGTTGAGGGCCAGGCAATTGGCCTCTTCCACAGCTTCGCCGCTGATCCGTGCCTCCAGCATGTGGCGGGGCTCTTCCTCATACTCGCCGACGAGGATGCGTTCGATGCTAGTCTCGATCTCTTTCGGCAGCACGTCGGCCAGGAAGCCGAGGCGTCCCAGATTGATGCCCACCAGGGGTACCTGGAACTTCGCTATGGTGCGGGCGGCGTGGAGCAGGGTACCGTCCCCGCCGACCACGATTACCAGGGAACAGCACCGGCCCATCTCCCTGAGACCGACGATATGCTCCTTGGGCGCCGCGACCTTGGCCCCGCTTACGTCGTCAAAGAGGACCCTGCATCTCCAGGTGCGCAGGCACTTGACCAACCGGTCGAGGGTTTCCCACACCTTGGGGGCTTCGTCCCGTTTGCCGATGATGCCGATTGTCTCGAAGTTGGCCATCTGCTCGTTCCGCGTCAGGGGTTGGACGACCGCATCCCTCATGCGCCGTACCGGGCGTGGGAAGGGTCGAACTCAGCCGAATTTTAATTCGTATCAGGATTTTCCGGCCAGGGCAATCGGCTTTCCTTGGAAATCCGCGTAATCTGCGGGTATAAAGATGCCGTCAAAGGTTCCGAGTTGACACCCTTGCGTGCAAACTCTACATTGCCGTTGTTAGCACTCGTGTAAACTGAGTGCTAACCTGTTTGCCGTGGTCGAGCTTCGATTTCCCGCGCGGGGGTCTTGATGGCGAGTACTGCCGACGGTGACAACCAGGTCAACGAACGCGCCCAGCGCTTTCTCAAGGTCCTAATCGAACGCTATATCAGGGACGGTCAGCCCGTGGGCTCGCGGACCCTGTCGAAGGAAACGGGCCTGGAGCTGAGCCCGGCTACGGTGCGCAATGTGATGGCGGACCTGGAGGAGATGGGGCTGGTGTCCTCGCCCCATGTTTCCTCCGGGCGAGTGCCTACGGACTTGGGGTATCGGCTCTTTATCGATTCACTGCTTACCGTCAAACGATTGGCGGCGCAGGAAGTAGACGCGATGCGTCGCCAGCTGGACGACCTCGACGATGCCCCTGCGCTGATCGAGAGCGCCTCCCAGGTACTTTCCGGCGCGACCCATCTCGCGGGGGTAGTCATGATGCCGCGCCACGAGCAGAGTGTCTTCCGCCGGATCGAGTTTTTGTCCCTGTCCGGAAACCGGGTGCTGGCGATTCTGGTGACCAGCGAAGGCGAGGTCCACAACCGGATTATCAATGCCAATCGCAGCTATCTGCCGGCGGAGCTCGAACAAGCGGCAAACTGTTTGAACGATATGTTCACCGGCCAGGGTCTGCACGAGGTGCGCAGGCGCCTAGTGGCGGACATGAAGGCCACCCGCGAGCATATGGACTGGGTCATGCTGCAGGCGGTGGAGATGGCGCAACGGGTGGTGGAGGTCGCCGAGGCCACCGAGGGCACCGACGATTGCTTTATCGCAGGACAGACCAACCTGATGGAGTTCAACGAGCTGGCGAACGTGGAGCGACTCAAACAGCTCTTCCACGCCTTTACGGAGAAGCGGCAGATCCTGCATCTGCTCGATCGCTGCATCGCGGCCGAGGGGGTCCGGATCTTCATCGGCGAAGAGTCCGGCTATCAATCGCTGGACAACTGCAGCCTGGTCACAGCGCCTTATGGTATCGACGATCAGGTGATTGGTGTGCTGGGGGTGATCGGACCGACACGGATGAATTATCCGCGGGTCATCCCCCTCGTGGACATGACCGCACGTCTGTTGACGGCGGCCCTGAAGCAACAATAGGGCACTCGGAGGTTCAGATGGTAGGGGAGCGAGAGGCAAACAAGCCAGAACAGGTGCTGGAGGGGCAGGACGAATCGGCGCAGGACGCCGCCCCAGCGACGGAGACCAAGGGGATGGTGGAGGATACGGCGGCAACGGAAGCCGCGGAGACGGAGGCGACGGTGGACGCCGCCGCTCCGGTCGGGGATGATACGCTAGAGCACCTGAATGCCCTGTTGGAAGGCGCACGGGCCAGGGCGGACGAAAGCCGGGGGCAAGTGTTACGAGTCCGCGCCGAGATGGAAAACCTGAAACGGCGTCAGGCCAACGAGCTGGAGAAGGCGCACAAGTTCGCCCTCGACGGCTTCGTGCGCGAGCTGTTGCAGGTGCGCGACAGCCTGGAGCTCGGCCACGATGCGGCCCGGGACGAGCGCGCGGACATTGCCAAGCTCCGCGAAGGCACAGAGCTGACCCTTAAGCTGCTGGCGGACGTGATGGGCAAATTCGGCGTCGAGCAGATCGACCCGAAGGGCGAGCCCTTCGATCCCGCGTATCATCAGGCCATGACCATGCAGCCCACGGAAGATGCGGCACCCAACACGGCGGTCACGGTGATCCAGAAGGGCTATCTGCTCAATGGCCGGCTAGTGCGGCCGGCCATGGTGATCGTCGCGGCGGCACCCGCATCGGAACAGGCTTGAAAACCGGAGGGTTTTACCCCAACTGAAGCGGCAGAGAAGGCGCGTCGAGCGACGAGAATTCAGACCCTGCCCAGCTTACGCGTTCGTATCCGCAGTAGAACAGTCGTATGCCAGACAGGCTCTTCAATCCGGAGAAAGATAATCATGGGCAAAATTATCGGCATTGACCTGGGTACTACCAACTCCTGCGTCGCCGTCATGGAGGGGGATAAGGTCAAGGTCATCGAGAACGCGGAAGGCGACCGCACCACCCCTTCCATCGTTGCCTTCAGCAACGACGACGAAGTTCTGGTGGGCCAATCCGCGAAGCGGCAAGCGGTTACCAACCCGAAGAATACCCTGTTCGCGATCAAGCGACTGATCGGCCGGCGGTTCAATGACCAGGTGGTGGGAAAGGACAAGGACATGGTCCCCTACAACATCGTCAAGGCGGACAACGGTGATGCCTGGGTCGAAGTCAACGGCAAGAAGATGGCCCCGCCGGAGATCTCCGCCAAGGTCCTCCAGAAGATGCGGAAGACCGCCGAGGACTACCTGGGGACCGAGGTCAAGGAGGCCGTCATCACCGTGCCTGCCTACTTCAATGACTCCCAGCGGCAAGCGACCAAGGATGCCGGCCGCATCGCGGGCCTGGACGTCAAGCGCATCATCAACGAGCCTACCGCCGCCTCGCTGGCCTACGGCATGGATAAGCAACGGGGCGATCAAAAACTCGCGGTCTACGACCTGGGCGGCGGCACCTTCGATATCTCCATCATTGAGATTGCCGAGATCGAAGGTGAGCACCAGTTCGAGGTGCTTTCGACCAACGGGGATACCTTCCTCGGGGGCGAGGACTTCGACCTGCGCATCATCGAGTTCCTGGCCGCCGAGTTCAAGAAGGAGCAGGGCGTCGACCTGCATAATGATCCGTTGGCCCTGCAACGCCTCAAGGAGGCCGCCGAGAAGGCCAAGATTGAGCTCAGCTCCAGCCAGCAGACCGACATCAATCTGCCCTACATCACGGCCGACGCGGTCGGACCCAAGCACCTGAACATCAAGCTCACCCGGGCCAAGTTCGAGTCCCTGGTGGACGGTCTGGTGGAGCGCACCATCGAGCCCTGCCGCATCGCCCTCAAGGATGCCGGGATGACCGCGGGTGACATCGACGAAGTGATCCTGGTGGGCGGGCAGACCCGCATGCCCAAGGTCCAGGAGCAGGTAGAGGCCTTTTTCGGCAAAGCGCCACGCAAGGACGTCAATCCCGACGAAGCGGTGGCCATCGGCGCCGCCATTCAGGGCGGCGTGCTCGGCGGCGAGGTCAAGGACGTGCTGCTGCTCGATGTGACCCCATTGAACCTGGGGATCGAGACCCTGGGCGGGGTGATGACCAAGCTCATCGAGAAGAACACCACCATCCCCACCTCGGCCCAACAGATCTTCTCCACCGCCGACGATAACCAGACCGCGGTGACGGTGCATGTGCTGCAGGGGCAGCGCGAACGCGCCGCCGATAACAAGTCGTTGGGTCGGTTCGACCTGACCGAGATCCCTTCGGCCCCCCGCGGGATACCCCAGATCGAGGTCAAGTTCGACATCGACGCCAACGGCATCCTCAATGTCTCAGCCAGGGACAAGGCCACGGGCAGGAAGCAGTCCATCGTCATCAAGGCCTCGTCCGGCCTCGCGGACGACGAGATCGAGCGGATGGTCAAGGACGCCGAGGCCCACGCGGAAGACGACCGCAGATTCCATGAGCTGGTGGCGGCCCGCAACCAGGCAGATACCATGATCCACGCCACCCGCAAGTCCATGGAACAGCTCGGGGACAAGCTGGAGTCCAACGAGAAGGCAGCCATCGAATCCGCCATCAAAGACCTGGAAGAGACCATGAAGGGCGAGGACAAGGACGCCATCGACAGCAAGCTCAAGACCTTGGGCGAGGCCTCCGCCAAGATGGCCGAGCGTCTCTACACCCAACAGCAAGACGAAACGCCCGGCGGCGCGGCAGGACCTGACGCAGATCCCAAGGCCGGCGACGACAAGGGCGACGTGGTGGACGCCGAGTTTGAAGAGGTCAAAGACGACAAAAAATAAGGGTAGTGGTAAATTTTTAACTGATAACGTGGTTGATAATCCAGGTCTACCGGGCCGCACAGCGGCCCAACCTACCTTTTACCAGTTAAAGACCATCATTACCCAAGCATGAGCTTTCTTTTCAAGAATCAACTAAAAACTCTTGGCTGAATTTGCAAGGGTCTAGATAATTTTAGAGAGGATTTTCTCTCAGCAAGATAAGTTTTCCTCTCGATGATTGAACTAAATTCACATCCTTATACAGGTGTAGATGTTTCGTGGAACACCATTGAATTTTACAAACCTTCATTTAGCATATGACCAAAACGATTCAATAGCCATTGATATTGCGGCTTCTTGGCGGCGTTTGGGACGGTTTCCGTGGCGTTCCAGAATCCCGAAAACAATCGCTTGGTAGTGGTAGAATCTAACTGTCAGAAGGTGGATTGGACCGCTGTGCGGTCCGGCAGGTCTAGACAATTAACTACACTATCGTTAAAAATTTACCGTCACTAAAAATTAAGTAGCCAGTGAATCGTTAATCAGTGGACAGTGGCGCGTGGGTGCCTCGCCCATGCGCCGCTTTTGCTTGCTCGTTCCACTAATACAGCAGCACACAAAAACCGGAAACAAGCTACGATCAACCACTATGGACTGAAATTCCATAGTCTGGGGAGCGACTGAAAGTCTCAGACTGAAGTCAGCTCGAAAGGATTGAAAGTCGGAGCTCACTCGACTGGAAAATCATCATCATGATGACCCTGATGTTCTCGATCTACTGCCCACTCACTTTTTGAACCATGTCCAAACGCGATTACTACGAGGTGCTCGGTATCAGCCGCAATGCCAGCGACTCCGACCTCAAGAAGGCCTACCGACGCCTCGCCATGAAATACCACCCGGACCGCAATCCCGGGGCGGAAGCGGAGCGTAAGTTCAAGGAGGCCAAGGAGGCCTATGAAGTCCTGAACGACCCCAAGAAGCGCTCAGCCTACGATCAGTTCGGCCATGCTGGCGTGGAGACGAGCGGAGGATTCGGTGGAACAGGGGATTTCGGTGGCGGCTTCTCCGATATTTTCGGTGACGTGTTCGGGGACATCTTCGGCAGTGGGGGCCGGAGCGGGGGGCGGCGCGTGCATCGCGGCGGTGACCTGCGCTACGACCTCTCCCTCACCCTGGAAGAAGCGGTAGCGGGGAAGAGCGTAAAGATCCGTGTCCCCACCCTGGTGAAGTGCCAGTTCTGCGGAGGCAGCGGCGCCAAGCCCGGAACCTCCGTCAAGACCTGCTCGGCCTGCGGCGGCGGCGGCCAGATGCGGATGCAGCAGGGCTTCTTCTCGGTACAGCGGACCTGTCCCCAGTGTCGTGGCCAGGGCACCGTCATCGAGGAGCATTGCAGCCACTGCCGAGGCGAAGGCCGGGTCCGGGAGCAGAAGACCCTCTCGGTGAGGGTCCCGGCAGGCGTCGATAATGGTGATCGCATCCGGTTGTCCGGCGAAGGCGAGCCGGGGGAGCGGGGTGGATCGCCCGGGGACCTTTACGTTCAGGTCCTGGTCAAAGAGCACCCCATCTTCACGCGTGAAGACAATCACCTGTTCTGCGAGGTACCCATCGGCTTCGTCACCGCCGCCCTTGGGGGCGAGCTACAGGTACCGACCCTGAACGGAAAGGTCATGCTCAAGATCCCGGCCGGGACCCAAACCGGAAAAATGTTCCGGATGCGCAACAAGGGTGTGAAACCGGTGCGCGGCGGTGTCATCGGTGATCTCATCTGCCGGGTAGTCGTCGAGACGCCGGTAAACCTGACCGAACGCCAGAAGGAGCTGCTGCGTGAGCTCGACAAAGCAGTTCAGGCCGGAGGCAGTAAACACAGCCCTCACTCCACATCCTGGCTCGATGGCGTCAAGAACTTCTTCGAAAAGATGGGGTTTTGATTAGGGCTCTTTCGACAGCCCGGCGAATCGGAGCTGCAGGATCGGCGGCGTCCTGATGAGATCCCGCGCGGTGATCCGGTTCCGGAACCAGGGCTGCCCCTCCTCCGCGTTCAGGGTCTTCAGGCTCTGGTGCAGGAAGAACCGCAGCCGCGGATGGGTAGCCTGCTCCCACTGGAGCCGATCCAGGGCGTGCTCCATGACCCAGCGGTCGATGGCCGGCAGCAGACCGCCCCGCCGGGCGGCGGGGAGGAAATCGGACGCCGGCATGTATCTGCCATCCAGCAGCTTGAGCCGTAGATCGGTCTCGTAGAGCGCCTCCCTTTCTCCCCGCAAGGCCATGATGGGCTGGTATACCAGCCGCAGGCCTTCGGAGCTCAGCGCATCCCGGACCAGTGCGGTCAGCTGCGCGACGCGCTCGGGATCGGGATCGGCTGGCGCCGACGGTCGATCGCTCCCGAACTCGCTGCCGACTGGTTCGCCTGGTTTTAAATGGGCCCTCTCGGTGCGGGCGAGCGGGGGCAAGGTATCGTCTCCCTTTGGGTGTTGCCGCTCAGGGCCGTCAGCTCGATGCCGTCTATCCCGGGCAGGTGCAGATCCATGAGTACGAGATCCGGCCGAAGCGCCTCTTGGGTCTCCAGCACGCGACGCGGATCGCCAACGCTGCGGGTCCGCATTCCCGCATCCTCCAGGACCCGGACGGCGAAATTGACCGCCACCGGCTGTCGTCGACCACCAGAATCCGGTAGCCGCCCGGGTCGGGGGCATCACTGAGCGCGAGCAGCCGAGCGGTCAGCTCGTCCGCGGCCACGGAGCCGGCCCAAAAGGCGTCCGCATCCGCCCATAAGGCCCTGCAGCCGCAGCTCGATTGCACTGGAATGGGCGATACAGGCCAGCATGGGACGGCTGCCCCAACGCCGTTCCACATGGCCCATCAGCGCGCCGATGTCCTGTCCCTCGGGCAAGGTCTCGATGTCCAACACCAGGGTCGCTCCCGTCGCCGGACACCGATCCGCTGTCAGGGCAGCGACGGTCGGGAAGTCGAGCATTTCGACGCCCGCCTCGGCGAGCGGTTCCGACACCGCAGCGATCAGCTTGGCATCTTTGCTTATGAATACAATGGCTGATGGAGATCAGCGCCCCCATCGAGAAGCGGGATGTCTGAGCCGGTCCGCATCACTGTCCTCTGGCACTGCGAATGTACCGAGGGGAAGGACCTAGCGATCGCTGTCTTCCACTGGTTCCGCGGCGATCCGGACGATCCCGGCGAGATCGGCCGCGGTATGCCAGTGCACTACCGCTGTCTGCCGGAAGGGCCGATTACTACCGCCGAGGGCAGTGTTCTCAGCAAGGGCTCCGCTCCGTCGGCGTGACCTCACTTTCAGATCGCCGTCCCGCTGGTGGACGAGCACATGGTGGTGGACTAGGAATGGCGTGCTTATTTGGCCGGTCTGGCCAGAAAGATCAAACGCGCCGGGGGGCTGTTGATACCCGTGGCCCTAGCAGCGGGCGCCTATCAGCTACCCTTTGCAGTCAGCCGACTGAATTATCTGCGCCTGGACCGGACCCTGGATCCAGACCACTGGAGCTGGGAACAACGCTCACGGATACGGCGTGAACGCTTGATTTCGCGGCTTACCCAGGTCGTCGCGCGTGAACTGTCCGCATTATCGGAGCCGGGGACGCCGCTGGGGAATCCCAACCGGGAACCAGCATTGCCACCCCCGATCAAGGTCTTTATCAGCCACGCCAAGGCAGAAGGCGTGCATAAGGCTGAGGCCCTGCGCAACGTCATCCTCGGCAACGGTCAGCCCCAGGCCTTCTATGATGAAAGCGATCTACCCATCGGCTACGAATTCGAACACCTCCTGAGCGATGCCGCCGGTGAAGGTCAGGGAGCTGAGACCCAGGCCATGGTGATCGTCTTCTTCGATACCTATCCGAGCTGCCCCTGGTGTCAACGTGAGATCCGACTCGCCCACCGGCCAAGCCGGTGCGGCCTGGATGGTCCCGGTACCCGCTGCCGGCAGATCAAGCCCCGGGTGATCGTACGAGATCCTGCCGTTGCGCATATAATAGATTATGCGGGTTGAGGGCTGCTCCGAGCCGGAGGCGCCGACCCTAATCCCGGCCGGCACGCCCTGAACTACCTGCCGGATGCCTACTCGGCTATCGAGATCGCAAAATCTGTCGCCGCGAGAGATAGATCCGCCGGGGGCGATGGTCGCTTTCCGGTGTCTGACCCGCATGAGGGGGAGTAGTGGTGGTTTTTAACTGGTTAGTAAGGTAGATTGGGTTGTTGTGCGGCCCGGTAGATCTGGACTATCAACTACGATATCATTAATAGAATGGTCATTTTGCTGCGGGAGCTTTCTACTTACGGGGGATATCCCACGCTGGAAGGTTAATCCGCACCGCCCATGCGGGCGCGGATCCTGCTGGACGGTAAGTCGAGCGGCTATTCGTCCTTCATGCACGGCCTATTCGAGGAGTTCCTGATTCTACGGATTTCGCGGGACAGCTTGCCGACGCTCTCCTGGGCGAACGCGCAGGAGACCCCCTAACATTGGAGTTCCAGCTGAAGCAAGAAGATCGCGCGGGCCGACAGGGACTCAGGCAGCTAATCAAGCACTACGCCGCCCATCTGGATCTCCCCCGCCCCGAAGACCCTTACCAGGCCTTGCGTGATGCCGTGCGGTTACTGCGCGATGCCGTCACCGGCAGCGATGACCAGGCACCAGGCGACGGTCTGCCCCCCTTGAAAAGCGCACCCTACTGACCAACCGTGATGAAGTCAAGATTCGTCGGCTGTTGGTGAAGGGATTGAGAAATCTACCCACAAAGGAGGGTCTCTTACGTCCTGTGCGGGCAAGAGAAAAAACCAGTCATATCAATGGGTTACTGGCGGCCCGAATGCCAGCATTAGCTGCCACGACTTGGGCACGGGCCTGGGCCTCGTAATAGTCCAGTGTGCGCCAGATGCGCCTGTCGCTCACCCCCTGCAAGAGGGCAACTTGACGCACCGCCATCACCTTACACAAGGTTACGATCAGTGTCTCCAATCAGTTGGCTGAATCCACTTGTGGGACGTGCCCAGGGAACCCCAACCTGGGTCGTCTTGGCACAACACCCGCAACGCACACGCGGAACTTTGGGGCCTAGTACTGGAAGAAGTTCAGATGGCACCAAGTGCGCTCACGGGCATCGTGGACCGGCTGGTGCTCCGCACCACAGTGCGAACTGGTAAACCGCCTTCCACGCGGGAACGCCACCTCTGCGCCCAGCTTCAGCATCGAACTGGAGACATCGCCCACTCCCCAGGGAGCCGTCAGTCCGAAGGTAACTGTGAACAACGACAGATGTTCCATAACTAGACCTCCGGCGAGAACTCGACACGGTAAAGCAACAGACCTCTGCAAGCACCCCTGCGAGGCGTTAGAGAACCTACGGGGCAGGCCCATCAAAATTGTTACACCACCGACAGGGCTAACTAAACCCCTTACCCACACGAAACGTTAAGAGAGCCACAAAGGATTCGGCTTCCCTAAGGGCTCCGCTCACATAAAAAGCCCTGCTCCCGCTGGGCAGAGCGTCGCAAAAGTAGGGGCGACCGGCCGCCCCTACGCACCCGCCGGGAGAGGGGTTGAGGGGACAGGACGGAAAGGGGATCAAAGGGTGAGACCGATGCCTTTTGCAACATCCTCGCTGGGAGAGGGGCCTATGCCAATTGCGAATGGTACGGAATTGACAGGATTTCTCCTGCGTACGGGAGCCGGCTAAAACCAGACAAAATCCTGTTACCCCGGTAAATCTTGTCAATCGCGTACGATTAGCTAGCAGCTCAAGCAGTCCTTAAGAAGCTGTTTGGTTAAAAGCAATCCTGGATTATTTGTCACTGCCCTGAGAAAACGTCTAAATGGTACAGGATTAACAGGATACTCAGGATGGTGGTAGTAAATTTTAACTGATAGCATGGTTGATTGCCCAGGTCTACCGGACCGCACAGCGGTCCAACCTACCTTCTACCAGTTAAAAATCACCACCACCCTACAGGATTGGGAGGATTTTTCCTGCGTGCGGGAGCTGGCTGAAACCAAATAAAAAAACCTGTGTTATTTGTAAATCTTGTTAGGGTCTAGATAACTTTAAGAACCGCAACCTCATGTTAAGGTTTTGTTATACAAGGAAAAATCGGTATTTTAACGTTCACACCTTGTTCGTGAAGCTAACTTTGGGCGGATTGTACCCTATTTTACGCACGGTTTACAGCCTCGAAAACCGCCGAGCTGAGTGATGTAAGCCGTCCGACAACCAAATCAGTTGTTATTCAAACTACGAACCCGAGTTGCTCAGCTTTGTGACACCTCATCGCCCTTCTCCGGCGAGGTTGAAGTCAATGAATCCCTCTTTCGGCGGGCGCCGTGTTCGTGGGAAGAAAGGGCGCGGGGCCGGGGGTAAAACGGTTGTCTTCGGGATTCTGGAACGCCACGGGAAAGTGTCTACACGGAAATCGTCCCGAACGCCGCCACAAACCGCAATCCGGGACCAGGCAGCCCTTGACTGCATCATCCACTCGGACGGTTGAAGGGGCTACGATGGGCTGGTGGATAGGGGGTACAAAAAGCTTTTCCGTGTGAATCATGGTCAGCATGAATTTGCCCGTGGTAATTGCCCTATCAACGGCATTGAATCATTCTAAATCATATGCCAAACCGAAGGCTTGCAAAATTCAATGGGGTTCCACGAAAAATTTTTCATCTACATCTGTTAAAGACAAAGTTATCTAGACCCCTTGTCAATCCTGTCCGATTAGCGAGCAGCTCAAGCAGCTGCCGAGATGGGAAGGAACGGGGAATGAGGTGGACGGAACCTGGCAAGGATTGGGGAACCGATGGTCAGAACCCGCAAGGGGAGGACTGAGTAATGTCTCTGGGACCTGTGATGTTGGACCTGGCGGGCGCCGCACTCGACACGGAGGAGCAGGAGCTCCTGCGCCATCCGGCGGTAGGCGGGGTCATCCTGTTTGCCCGTAACTTCGAGTACCCTGAGCAGGTCGCCGCGCTGACTGCCGCCATCCACGACTTGCGGGATCCTCATCTGTTGGTGGCCGTGGATCAGGAAGGCGGCAGGGTGCAACGCTTTTGTGAGGGATTTACGCGCTTGCCGCCCGCCGGCCGTTTCGGTGCGCTGAGCCGCGGGCACCCAGTGAACGCGCGCCGTGCCGCGCATTCCGTAGGCTGGCTGATGGCCGCCGAGCTGCGCTCTGTAGGCGTGGATTTCAGCTTTGCGCCGGTGCTGGATCTGGACCGAGGGGTGAGCCGGATGATCGGAGACCGCGCCTTTGCCGCCGCCGCCGATCGGGTGACGGAGCTTGCCCTGGCGTGGCGTGAAGGTGCGCACGCGGCCGGCATGGCCGCGGTAGGCAAGCACTTTCCCGGACACGGCGGCGTGGCCGCGGATTCCCATACCGAGTTGCCGCTCGATGACCGGTCCTTCGACGACCTCAAGACCGAGGACCTGATCCCCTTCGAGCGTCTAATCCGGCATGGTCTGGAGGCAATCATGCCAGCCCACGTGGTCTATCCCGAGGTGGATCCGAGCCCCGCGGGGTTCTCGACGTTCTGGTTGCGCCGGATCCTGCGCGAGCGGCTCGGCTTTCAGGGCATCATCTTCAGCGATGACCTGGATATGACCGCGGCCGCGGCCGGCGGTGATTACGCCGAGCGTTCCCGGTCGGCCCTGGAGGCGGGTTGCGATGCCCTCCTGGTGTGCAACAATCGCCCCGCCGCGCTGGAGATAATCGAGTCTCTGCGTGATTATGACGACCCGACCGCGCACCTGCGCTATCTGCGTATGCACGGTCGCGGCGGCCTCGAACGCGCGCGTCTGCACCTGGAACCGCTTTGGCAGCAGGCCCTGCGCGCCGTTGCGGAGCTCGAGGCATTGGACGCCCCGAGCCTGGACCTTTGAATGGCGCGACCGGGGGAGATAAGCGCGATGAGGCCATCGTGGGAGTGGTACACCGCCATCATGGACCGGGTGGAGCTGCTGGTATCCGGCACGGAGCTGGAGCGGATACTGGACCGGCTGGCGGAAGCGATCACCCAGGTCCTGGCGGAACGGGACCCTTATGGTGCTGTGCGCCATGAACGGCGCGGTCATCGCCGTCGGTTGGCTGCTGCTACGGCTGGGGTTTCCCCCTACCCTACGACTATGTCCACGCCACCCGCTACCGGGGGACCACCAGCGGCGGGGACCTCCAATGGCTGCATCGGCCCGCGACCTCCGTGCACAGACGGTATGTGTTGGTAGTGGACGATATCCCGGACGCGAGCATCACCCTTGGATGCCGTCGTCAGGGCCTGACGGGAGGACGGAGCGGCCGATGTACATACCGCGGTTCTGGTGGAGAAAGCGCGCGGGCACGCCCATGACTTCAAGATGACTTCAAGGCGGATTTCGTCAGCATGCGACTCCCAGATCGCTACCTGTTCGGCTATGGTCTGGATTACCTGGGCTATTTTCGCAATGCCGACGGTATCTATAGTGGCCGATGAGGATATCTGATAAGCGTTCAGTTCTTCCGGGGACAATTCGTTACTATTCGCAAGTTCCTTGCCTTCGGTCCACAGTCGACCGGCTGAGGCGAAACGTTGACGCATCGAGTATAGTGAAGGCTCTTTATAGATCCATACTATTTTGCCTTAGCTGCGGAGTCATCATGGATTTGCCCGTGGTAATTGCCCTATCAATGGCATTGAATCATTCTGATCATATGCCATAACGAAGGCTTGCGAAATTCAATGGTGTTCCACGAAAAATTTTTCATCTACACCTGGAAGTAATGTGAATTTAGATTTCATCCTCGATGAGGAAAACTTAACATGATAGAATACCAGCTCTGCTGAGAGAAAATCATCTCTAAAGTTATCTAGACCCTCTTGTTTAACCAAATAGCTTCTTAGTTTATCTCGCAAGCCCGTCCAATAGGGATCCGAGCCGCGGCGCTTGGTGGGAGCGCCGCAGCCGTTCGGCCCTGACCAGGCAGGCTAGGTCGTTCAGTGCGGCGTCGAAGCGATCATTCACCACCAGATAGTCGTACTCCGTGTAGTGCGACATCTCCGAGTGCGCCTCGGCCATCCGGTTCGCTATAACCTGATCACTGTCCAGACCACGGTTACGCAAACGCTGTTCCAAGGCCTGCGCCGAGGGTGGCAGAATGAAGATGGAGATGGCCTCTGGAAAGCGCGTGCGGACTTGCCTGGCCCCCTGCCAGTCGATCTCCAGCAGGAGGTCCCGTCCCTGCTCCAGCTGCGAACGCACGGCGGATTCCGCCGTCCCATATCGATTGCCGAAGACCTGGGCATGCTCCAGAAATTCGCCTGCGGCGACCATACGCCGGAATCGCTCCGGCTCGACGAAGTGATAATGGACGCCGCCCCGCTCGTCGGGTCTGGGGGCCCGGGTGGTGAAGGATACCGCCAGACGCAGACTCGACTCGCGCTCGAGCAGCGCCTTGACAAGACTCGTCTTTCCCGCCCCCGAGGCAGCGGATAGGATAAACAAGATCCCTGCGTTCATTCTATACTCTAGTAATACAAGGGCACCTTGAAAAATAAGTGTTTTCACCAGTCAAGCTATTCTAAAGCTATTAATTATTGAACCATGCCGTTGACGAAAATCGTATTTTTCAAGGTGCCCACAATCACAGGTAGCGGCTAAATTTTATGTAGTGAAGTCTACCTGGTCTTTATCTTTACCGTCCCACTCTGAATTTAACCATTACCTAATACAAAGGTGAAAAAGATCCTCTGGAATCCCAAAAAAGCTGATGCTTTGAGCCGGGATGTTATACCCGATGCGCGCGAATATTTCGCCGCAAGGCACGCCCCTCGCACCCGATAGCAGCGCTGCGATTCGTCGCAATAGGGCTCGGTATTCCTCCTCGTCGCGTCTTGCTCTCGGGCACGACCGACGCACCTCGCTTACCAAAGCTATTCACGTGCATCGGGTATACAAGGGGGCGAGTAAGCTTCGACGATTGAATCCTTGCCCTTGCGGAAGGTCACGTATTGTGATGATATACCCAAATCCCGGCAGTAACTATACTTCAATAACTCATATTTTCAAGGCCGGTGGATCGTGCGCAAAATAGAGTATAATCCATCTGAAGTTAGCTTCCGATAAGGTGTGAACGCCTAAAACACCTGTTTTTCTCTTGCATAACATATGCCTTAGCATGCGGTTGCAGTGCTAAAGTTATCTAGACCCTATCTTTATAGAACTCTTCGTTCGCTGTCTGAACACAATGCAAGTATGGCTTTTTTAAACTCGCTGAAAGTAGGATAATATTTGGAATATAAACTTTGATTCTCCACGAACTTCCAAAACCGCTCAATTAAATTGAGGTTCGGCGAATAAGAGGGTAAAAACAGTGGTAGTGGTGGTCTTTAACTAGCAGAAGGTGGGTTGGGTCGCTACACAACCCGGTAGACCTGGACTCTCAACCACGCTATCAGTTAAAAATTTGCTACCACCTATTTTCTTTCTCACTCGCGGGTGAGGGTTGATGAATCCATTCGTATTGGAGGGTATGTATACCTGTATCGCTAAACGGGAATTAATCACGGGTCTAGATAACTTTGAAGCACCGCAACCGCAGTGCCAAAGTTATGTTATTCAAGGGGAAAACAGGTATTTCAGGCATTCACACATCTCCGAAGCCAAATTCGGATGATTAACACTATTTTGCGCACGATTTACCGGCTTCGAAAATTGCCGAGTTGAGGGATGTAAGCCGTCCGACGATCAATCAATTGTTTTCAAACTACGAACCCGAATCGCCCAGCTTTGTGACGCCTCATCGCCCTTCTCCAGCGAGGTTGAAGTCGATGACTCTTACTTTCCGTGCGCGTCGTGTTCGTGGAAAGGAGGCGTGGGGCTGGGGGTAAAACGATTGTCTTCGGGATTCTAGAACGCCACGGGAAAGGCTACACGGAAATCGTCCCGAACGCTGCCAAGAAGCCACTACAGGCCGCGATCCGGGGCCAGGTGGCCCTTAACCGCATCATCCACCCGGACGGCTGGAGGGACTACGATGGGCTGGTGGATAGGGGGTACAAAAAGCTTTTCCGTGTGAATCTGGTCAGCATGAATTTGCCCGTGGTAATTACTCTATCAATGGCATTGAATCATTCCGGCCATATGCCAAAAGAAGGCTTGCGAATTCAATGGTGTTACACGAAAAACTTTTCATCTACCACCTAAAAAAACAAATTTAGATTCAATCATCGAGAGGAAAATTTATGTGATAGAACGCTTGCTCTGCCGAGAGAAAATCCCCTCTAAAGTTATCTAGACCCCAAAGAAAACCATGCAGTCGGCGCAAGCGGACTGCCCCCCGAGCAACTCCAATCGCTGCAGGCGGCAGCCTGCAACACCATTAATGAGGGATCCATTCACATACCAAAATCCGATTTGTCACGCCCCAAGATAAAGGCCATGCAAGCAAGTATTCCAAAAAGGACAAAATGAGGCGAGATGAAACCTCATTCGACATTCTGCACCTGCTCGCGCATCTGCTCGATCAGGACCTTCATCTCCACAGCCATGCGGGTGACCTCGAGGTCGGAGGATTTCGAAGCCAGGGTATTGGCCTCCCGGTTGAGCTCCTGCATCAGGAAGTCCAGGCGGCGACCGACGAGGCCGCTTCCGCTCAACACCGATCGGACCTCGTCAATATGCGCCGCCATGCGATCCATCTCCTCGTCCACATCCAGACGTTGGGCGAGCAGGGCAAGCTCCTGCTCCAGGCGGTTCGGATCGAGCTCGGCGCGCACCTCCCGCAGCCGATTCCGGATGCGTTCCCGTACCTCCGCCATGACTTGAGGCATGCGTTTCCTGATCCGGGCCACACAGGCGGCGAGCTCGTCACAGCGCTCCCGGATAAGACCGGCAAGCCGTGCCCCTTCCCGCTCCCGGGTCACGACCAGGGAGGCCAGGGCCTGGTCCAGTAGGTCCAGGGACCGCCGTATAACCAGTTCCAGGTCGGGCGGTTGCTCCTGCAGTACGCCGGCCCAGCGCAGGAGCTCGAAGGGGGTGGGTTGCGCCTCTCTTTGCCCGACAAGTTCCGCCACTTCGCCCCCAACGGCTAGCAGCTGCGCCAGGTAATGCCGATCGATGCGCAGGCCGGAGCCCATACCCGGACCGGGCACATGGTGTAGCGTACAATCCAGCTTCCCCCGCCCGAGCCATGAAGCAAGGCGCTCCCGCACCGCAGGCTCCAGGGTCCGCAGCCCCTCCGGGAGGCGTACGGAGGTCTCCAGGTAACGATGATTGACGGAGCGCAGTTCCCAGGTCAGCTCGCCTTCATCTCCGGTCGCGGATTCACGGGCGAAGGCGGTCATGCTCTTGGTCACGGAAATATCCAGACGGTTCCAGGTGCAATGGGGATATAACCCACTGTTATTAAGACTGTAGGGTCCGCTGTGCGGACCGCTGGGATGTTGCGGCCATTTAACATGTGGAAACAATTGGAGTTAAATATCAACAGGGCCTAGTACATAATTTCGCTAATATTGCAAATTCCTCGGAGGAGGTACCCATCACTTAAGTGATTAAACCCGCAATATAAGCAGAAATTAGCACTAGTACAGAATGCTCTCAATTATCGGTAACATCAAGCCGGCAGCGCCCTTGAGGTAAGCGCCAAACCGATGTTATCGATACTTCGGCACCGCTGTACAGCATGGGTAGTCCTGCAATTTATAAGACGTATGTGTTAGCTGTCAGTATCCCGTTCGTTTAAAAACCAAGGCTTACGATTCTCCGCCTGTGACGATAGCTGGAAAATACTGCTTTTCGTGCGTTTCCGTGCGGTGAAAACACAACCCCCTGGGGTTATAAGCTGCAAAAACACAATATATTGCACCTAAATCGTTGCATCACATAAACAACTGTCGAGTGCCCTATATATTTCAGGACTACCGAAGTCTCATCCCTCCGCTTACGGGGAATTAGGAACGTACTGTTGGGCCCGCTCCAGCGGCGAGTATTTTATGACGCTGGAGCATTAAAATTCGCTCCTACGCTAGAGAGACTGCAGGTGCGCAATCGTTCAGCCTCCCACTATTTTACCATCCCTGGTACCGGCAGATTCCGGCAATCCCTGCCGGAATGACGGGGTGGAGACTGAACGGTTACGTGGAAGCTGCCTCACGACTACCGGCCAATCCGTGGTTCACGGCACGGGTCGGTCAGCTTGGGAGGTAAAGCCCAGTCCTTCTCAGCGGCATGCTTACGGGCAATCTCAGTAGAGGTCAATTATTAAAAGGATCTAGATAACTTTAGTATTGCAATTGCATTGCTAACATTATATTATACAAGAAAAAAATAGTATTTCAGGCGAAATGCACCCTATTTTGCGTATGATTGACCGGCCTCGAAAATCAGCCGAGCTGAGTGATGTAGGCCGTCCGGGGATCAAGCAGTTGTTATTCAATCGCTCAGCTTTGTGACGTGTTATCGCCCTTCTCCGGCGAGGTTGAAGTCGATGACTCCTAATGTTTCGGCGGGCGCCGTGTTCGTGGGAAAAAGGGCGTAGGGCTGGGGGTAAAACGATTGCTTCGGGATTCTGGAACGCCACGGGAAAGCCCACACGGAAATCGTCTCAAACGCCGCCAAGAAGCCGCTACAGGCCGGAATCCGGGGCCAGGTATCTTAAAGATAGCATCACCCACTCGGACGGCTGGAGGGGCTACGATGGGCTGGTGGATAGGGGGTACAAAAAGCATTTCCATGTGAACCATGGTCAGCATGAATTTGCCCGTGGTAATTGCCCTATCAATGGCATTGAGCCATTCTGGTTATATGCCAAACGAAGGCTTGCAAAATTCAATGGTCTTCCACGAAAAACTTTTCATCTACACCTGTTAAAAATGAATTTAGATTCAATCATCGAGAGGGAAATTTATATGAGAGAATATTCTCTCTGCCAAGAGAAAATCCTCCCTAAAATTATCTAGACCCATCCAGAATAGTCGCCTCGAGCTCAGCGAGAGACCCTGTACCCAGACAACATCATGACTTCTCCGTATCGGTTGACAAACAGGAACGACAAGATTAAGGGTTGGTTCCGAAACGCTCTCCCTGCGGTCGAGATGACAAAGTATAATAGCCATTTAACATATGAAAACAGTCGGTTGGCGTTAAATGTCAACAGTACCCGGATACTGGGCAGTCATTCCCGCGGCCGGCGTCGGCCGCCGGATGGGTGCTTCGGTTCCCAAGCAATACCTAGATCTGGCTGGCCGTCCCGTCATCGAGTGGTCCCTGGGGCTTTTTTTGGATCATCCGCAAATCTCCGGGGTCTCCGTCGCCCTGGATCCAGGGGATCGATTCTGGCCCCAAACAACCTTCGCCGACTATCCGCGAGTCCGACGGGTAAACGGAGGGGCCGAACGCTGCCATTCGGTGCTCAACGCCCTCAACCTTCTAGCCCAGGAAGCGGACGCGGCGGATTGGGTCCTGGTGCATGACGCAGCCAGGCCCTGTCTGCGCCGAGACGACCTCAACCATTTGCTGGCCGCCCTGCCGGATCATCCGGTGGGCGGTCTCCTGGGGGTGCCCGCGCGAGACACCATCAAGCAAGCCGGGGAGGGCGGTGCAATCCGCCGCACCGTTCCCCGGGATGCCCTCTGGCACGCCTTTACCCCCCAGCTGTTTCGGCTCGGCCTCCTGCGCAGAGCCCTGCGCACGGCCCAGGACCTGGACCGCCTGGTCACGGACGACGCTGCCGCCGTGGAGCTGCTGGGACTGGAGCCCATGCTGGTCGAGGGCCACGCCGACAACATCAAGATCACGCGCCCAGAGGACCTGCCGTTGGCGGATTTCCATCTCAGGCGGCAGGGGCGTCTGGGCTGATGTCGATTCGGATCGGGCAGGGCCTGGACGCGCACCGCTTCGAGTCCGGGCGACCGCTGGTCCTCGGCGGGGTTCGGATCAGGCACGACCGGGGGCTCGCCGCCCACTCGGACGGCGATGTCGTCGTCCACGCCCTCTGCGATGCCTTGCTGGGCGCCGTCGCCCTGGGGGACATCGGCCGCTGGTTTCCCGACGACGAAGATCAATACGCCGGCATCGACAGCCGCATCCTACTGCGGCGAGTGATGGATGCCCTCAGCGAACGCGGGCTCGGCGTGGGCAATACGGACTTGACGGTCATTGCCCAACGTCCCAGGCTGGCGCCCTACCTCACGGCCATGACCGAAACCCTGGCCGCGGATCTGCGCTGTCCGGTGGAACAGGTCAATGTGAAGGCGACCACCACGGAACGGATGGGCTTTACCGGCCGCGGCGAGGGGATCGCCGCCTGCGCGGTTGTCCTGCTCACCGCATCCGCTGGCTGCTAAGAAGCTGTTTGGTTAAAAGCAATCCTGAATGATTTGGCGTTGTTCGTAGGGACCGGGCGTGTTGCGCTGCGACGCACAAAGGTTTGTTGATAGTCTGCTCAGGTCAGTGCCAGCGTTTTAACGCAACCTGTCCATCCACACCACCCCCAGCACGGCCTGCACGCGCGGGGAAACGCCTCGGGAAGCATGGCGTCGAACGCGGCGTAACACAACACGACGCTAGACTGCATGTCATCTCGACCGATAAGGAAAGGTCTTACGAAGTCGCGGTGTTTTTTGGACACAAGATTTCTCGCTTCGCCCGAAATGACACTAAATGTCAACACTACCAAAACCTCAGGATGGAATTATCAGTCGAACGGCATCGCTCCGGCCAACGCGATTGGCAAAAAAGGAGTCGTTTGCTATATGAATACACCAGGGGTGTGGTAGTATTTAACTGGCAGAAGATGGGCTGGGCCGCTGTGCGGCCCGGTAGACCAGGACCATCAACTACGCCATCAGTTAGGAATTAACCCCCACCATAACTAGCCGCTACCCCCAAAAATTCCCGCATTTGAGGAAGCAGTATTGGGGACGTCACTTTTGGGCCACTGGGTATGGTGCTTTCAGTTCAGAGTATATTACAGACGATATGATCAGGAGAGTATATAAAGAGGCATCGAGAACATCAGAGGTATCATGATGATGATTTTCCAGTCGAGTGCGCCCCGACTTTCAGTCCTTTCGAGCTGACTTCAGTCAGAGGCTTTCAGTCGCTCCCCAGACTATGGACTTTCAGTCCATAGTTGTTGATTCTCCGACGTCTCCCTCAACTAGGCGAGATCGTCTATTAATTATGTTTGTTACATCGATCATGATCATCACCTAATTCCGGCCAAGTTGTTTGATGAGCTGCTACAGTTGCTTGCATATTTTAAGACTTACTTGACATCGAACCTGTACAATATAGAATTTCGGCTCACGTTTAAGAACTTAAGCGTATAAGCCTATTTTCTTGGGTCTTGGAAATTGTCAAGCGTAATGAAAACGCCCGTGGCTTTGTGGGCACCTTGAAAAATACGATTTCCATCATAGAGCACGCCTGAATAATCAATGGCCTAAAGTCGCTTGACTAGCAAAAGTGCCTATTTTTCAAGGTGCCCTTCTATCGAAGGGCCGGAAATCCAACCACATGCAGGCATAAGGCCGCGAATGACGGATACTCCCACCTACAACCACGAAGGCCTAGAGCGGATACCACTCCGCGTGTTCAGCGAGAAAGCGTACCTGGATTACTCCATGTACGTCATCCTGGACCGGGCCTTGCCCCATGTGGGCGACGGTCTCAAACCGGTCCAGCGGCGCATCCTCTACGCCATGTCCGAGCTGGGGCTAGCGGCCACCGCCAAGTTTAAGAAATCCGCACGCACCGTGGGTGACGTGCTGGGCAAGTTTCACCCCCACGGCGATACCGCCTGTTACGAGGCCATGGTGCTCATGGCCCAGGCCTTCTCCTACCGCTATCCGCTCGTGGACGGCCAGGGTAACTGGGGCTCGCCGGACGATCCCAAATCCTTCGCCGCCATGCGCTATACGGAGGCGCGCCTAGCACCTTATGCCGAGGTCCTGCTCGCCGAGGTGGGACAGGGCACGGTAGACTGGCGGCCCAACTTCGACGGCACCCTACAGGAGCCCAGGCTGTTGCCGGCGCGGCTGCCGAACCTGCTGCTCAACGGCGCCACCGGTATTGCCGTCGGCATGGCCACGGATATTCCCGCGCACAATCTGCGGGAGGTGGCCGCCGCTTGTCTCCATCTTCTGGAGCACCCCGACGCCACGACGGCAGAGCTGATGGCCCAGATTCCGGGGCCCGACTATCCTACCGCAGCGGAGATCGTCACCCCGCCGGAGGAGCTCGCGCGTCTGTACGAAAGCAGCGTCGGCAGCGTCAGGCTGCGCGCCCGCTACGAGCTGGAGCGCGGGGATATCGTGATCACCGCATTGCCCTACCAGGTCTCGGGCAACCGCATCATGGAGCAGGTGGCACAGCAGATGCGGGCCAAGAGGCTGCCCATGATTGAGGACCTGCGGGACGAATCCGACCACGAGTCCCCGACCCGCCTGGTCATCGTTCCCCGCTCGCATCGGGTGGATGTGCCGCGACTCATGTCCCATCTGTTTGCCACCACCGACCTGGAGCGCAGCTACCGGGTCAACATGAACCTGATCGGACTCGATGGCCGGCCGCGGGTCATGAACCTGCGCGAGATTCTGGTGGAGTGGCTCGGCTACCGCACCAAGACGGTGCGCCGCCGGTTGCGGCACCGGCTGAACCAGGTGCTCGACCGTCTGCACCTGTTGGCGGGTCTGCTGATCGCCTTCCTCAGCCTCGACGAGGTGATCCGCACCATCCGCACCGAGGACGAGCCCAAGGCAGTGCTTATGGCCCGTTTCGAGATCACGGACGCCCAGGCCGAGTACATCCTTAATACCCGCCTGCGCCACCTCGCCCGCCTGGAGGAGATGAAGATCCGGTCCGAGCAAGCAACGCTGGCCGAGGAACGCGACCGATTGCAGAAGATCCTCGGCAGCGAACGGCTGCTCAAGCAGCTCATCGGCGAGGAGCTCCGGCAGGATGCGGACAAATACGGCGATGAGCGTCGTTCGCCCTTAGTGCGGCGCGGTGCTGCCCTGGCCCTGGATGAGACCGAGCTCGCCCCCAGCGAGCCGGTGACGGTGGCCCTGTCGGAGAAGGGCTGGGTGCGTGCGGCCAAGGGGCACGAAATCGACCCCGAGGGCTTGGGCTACAAGGCGGGGGATGCCTATCTGGGCGCGGTTCGGGTGCGCAGTAATCAACCCGTGGTCTTTCTCGACACCGGCGGCCGCAGCTACTCGCTGCCGGCCCACACCTTGCCTTCGGCGCGGGGGCAGGGCGAACCCCTGACCGGACGCCTGGCACCGCCCAAGGGCACCGACTTTATCGCGGTGCTCGGCGGTGAGCCCGAGGCCAGATATCTACTCGCCTCGGATGCCGGCTACGGCTTCATCGTGACCCTGCAGGCCCTGTACGCCAAGCCCAAGGCGGGCAAAGTCGTACTCACCCTGCCTGCGGGTGCCGAGGCCCTGCCCCCGGTGCCGGTGCTGAATCCGCGCGGCGACCGCCTGGCGGTGGTCACCAACAGCGGACATCTGCTGGTGTATCCCATCTCCGAACTGCCTGAGCTGCCGCGGGGCAAGGGCAACAAGATCATCGGCATCCCGGCGGCCAAGTCCAAGGCGCGCGAGGAATACCTCACCGCCCTAGCGGTCGTCCCCGAGGGTGCCGCGCTCACCATTCGCTCCGGCCGGCGCCACTTCACCCTCAAGCCGACCGATCTGGCTATCTACCAAGGGGAGCGAGGCCGACGCGGGAAGCTGTTACCGCGGGGTTTCCAGCGGGTCGAAGCGGTGGAAGTCGTCTGCTAGACGGGTAGGCATCCTGTTGCGTCAGGCCGCGTTCGACGCCGTGCTCTCCCAAGCGTTTTCCCGTGCTCAGTCTGAGCTGCTTGTTCAATTCTGGGTTATTTGGCGTTGCCCGAGATGGCGTCTAATGGTACAGGATTAACAGGATGCTCAGGATTGACGGGGTTCTTCATGGGCGCGGGAGCCGGCTGAAACCAAATAAAATCCTGTTACTCCTGTAAATCTTGTTAATCCTGACCGATTAGCGAGCTGCTCAAACACCCCTTAATCCCACAAGCTCGCCTTCCTGGTCTGTTACGGCGAAAAATCCGGTCCCCCTAACCGCGCTGTCCGGCGTTATTCGGTGCGGCCCGAGATGGCGTCGTTTCCCCAGGCGTTTTCCCGCGCGGACCCCAGGTTAAGTGAAGGTCGAGTTCAGGCGCGTCCCCGCGGTTGCGGTGTGCCGCTTAGTCGGAGCGCGCCCTAGCCCGACAACCGAGCTTGATGACATTGCACTCGATGCATGATGTTGCCGAAAATTACGTTGGCTACAAACGCCCGGAGATGTGTCCGCCGTGCGCCCAGTGCTTGAAGCGATCAACCACGTAGGTGAGCCCGGAGGCGGTCTCCGTGAGGTAGGGGATGTCGATCTGGGAGATGCTGCCCAGGCAAATGATCTTGGTGCCGTATCCGGCCCTGGTGATCAGCGTCTTCATCTGCTTGGCCATGAGGTTCTGGGCCTCGTCCAGGATGATGTGTTTGCGCAGGACGGTTCGCCCTCGCATGAAGTTGAGAAAGGAAATGCGAATGCGGTTACGTAACAGGTCATTGGTTGCCGCCCGACCCCACTCGCGCCTTCCGTCTGGGTGAGCAGCTCCAGGTTGTCCATGTCCAGCCTCGGGTCCATGAGCAGATTGAGCGCGAAATTTTGCTCCCGGTTGCGCGCGGTGGTGCCCCATACATTGGGCCGAGGTGAGCGGGAATCCTCAGCAAGCTCGACGATCGCCTCGGTGGGGGAGGGCTTTTCCCGAACGATAGCCTCGAAGCCTTCGTCTTCCTCAAAATAAAGGCACTGGCTCGGATACCAATGGGCGAGGTCCGGACCTAATTATCTTGTAGAAGGTGTGGCCGGCCTCTTGCCAGGACTCCACGGCCTTAGTCGTGGCAGGTCCAGAATCCCTCCGGCAGCGCTTCCTGCCCCGTGTGGAGCAGCGAGATGTCGTCCAGCACCGATCGTTGGCGTAGCCTTCCGCCGGGATGCCCAGAATCGCTGCCTTGATTCTCAGGTTGATCTCCTTGGAGACGATGATGACGGTGTGGTCCCGGTGGATATCGCGGAGGGCCTTGGCGGTGCCCAGGATGTGGTTGTCGAGGTTGCTGCTCGGCAGTGACTCCGGGAGGTCGAGGTCCAATGGCGCGGTCTGGAAGAAGATGTGCCCGTCGACTTGGGTCATGCGGGACCCGTTGGTATCGAGAACGAAGAGGCGGGGTCTGTCATTATCGCCTTTGATCATTTCCGACCCCGGTAGTAGTTGAATTTAAGGCGGGACGGTTGTGCGACTTCCGATTTTGGTGGTGGTAAATTTTCAGGTGGTCGGCATAGAGCGGTTCATTTTGATCCCCTCATCCCTCGAGGCGTGGGACCGAATGGCCCCTGACGGCCATCGATGGAGGGGGAACCGGGTTCAAGGGTCCAGTTCCTCGGCGGCCGCGAGGACTTCATTCACGTGACCCTTGACTTTCACCTTCCGCCACTCCCGATGCAGTACGCCCGCCTTGTCGATCAGAAAGGTGCTGCGTTCTATCCCCAAGTATTCCTTGCCATACATCTTCTTGAGCTTGATGACGTCGAACAACTTACACAGGCTCTCGTCCTGGTCGGAGACCAGATCGAAAGGAAAGGCGTGCTTGGCCTTGAAGTTCTCCTGGGCCTTGAGTCCGTCCCGGGAGGCACCCAGGATCTTGGTGGGGATCGCCGCGAAGGCACCGGCAGCATCCCTGAAGTCCTGTCCCTCCGTCGTGCAACCGGGTGTGCTTGCCTTGGGATAGAAAAAGAGCACCAGGTTTTCGCCACGAAAATCAGATAGCTTCAGTCGCTTCTCGCCGGTGGTCGTCAGCGCGATGCCGGGTATCTTCTCGCCGATGGTGAGGCTCATTCGCGATCTCCTTGAAGATTAAAGTGTATGAAAAGCTACCTCTCAACCTTAAAGCGTCGCAACATAAGCTGAATCATGGCGATATAGACATGGCTGCACTCGATTCCGTGAGGAGTTCGTAATCCTGCTCAAGCGTCGGTATCTCCCAAGCCAGGCGAAAGTCCGTTCAACGACCCATCGCCGGGGGAGTAACACAAAGCTCCGGGCGTTGCCATTACGCTTGACGATTTCCAAGATCCAGGAAAACAAGCCCGCTACCAATTGCACCAGTTGACCAGCATAACCACCATCGGCCCAAATCAGTCGCAGCGAATATGTCGCTTACGCCCTCTTCTTGCCGGCGTCATACCCACAAAGCCCCTTTTTCCGGGGTCTTGACCGTCTGACTGTCAATAATCCCGGCACTGGGTTGCGTGGTTCGGCCCGCACCTGCTCACGCAAGGCATCATGGATGCTTCTCCCAGGTGCCGTCGCAGCGCCAGGGTGATAGTAACGGTATACCTTGCTCCAGGACGGAAACTCATGCGGCAACATTCGCTACGCGCAACCGCTGCGTGAAATATACAAAGGCCCCGTTGACGAGGGCGCGCACCTCAACGGAGCGCCCACGACCTCCTGACTTAGCCGGTGGTAATTAGGGGTTCAATGATTGACCAGTGCTAATCGGTCAAGCCACGGGGGTAGGCTATGTCTATATCATAGCTAGCATGATAATCGAGCATAACTTTATCGTACACCCTCTTTTTAAGGTTTCAATTAGCGTTACGAACGCGCAAACCGGACGGATGGGCTACCGATCTCAAATACCGCCTTACCCCTTCAGCGGCTCGAGTACCGCGTCCAGATTCAGCCCGTCACAGTAACCCGTGAACTCCTCGCGTAGCCCCGCGATATGCATATCCGTGGGGATGCTGATTATGATGTGCACGGCGAACATCGGCGTTCCGGTGTGCGCGGAGGCGTAGGTGCTGGTCGTCAGGTCTTCGATGTCGATGCCGTGCTCCGAGAAGAACTTGGCCAGGTTGTTGACGATACCCGGATGGTCCATAGAGATGACGTCCACTGCATAGGGCAACAGGTTGGCTTCGGTGGTTCGCTCCCCGGTACGCTTGGCGATGATGGTCATGCCCAATTGACGCTCGAGCTCCGGCAGTGCGTTCTCGATTTTGGCCAGGGTATTCCACTTGCCCTGCACTAGAAGGGTGGCTGCGAACTCTCCGCCCAGGACGGCCATACGGCTGTCCTCGATGTTGCAACCATGCTCGAGGATAGTCTTGGACAAGGTGTTCACGATACCGAGGCGATCCTCCCCGAGGGCGGAGAGCACCAGGTAGGTCTTCTGCGTAGGCATGGTCTGAATCCCGATGAGTCTTGTCAGCGGCTGGATAGGACTATAAGTTTAGCATGGGCTCGGTCGCGCCTCGAAGTCCATAGCCGGGAAATGCGGCTCCCGGTTGCCGGTGATCGGTGGCTGGAAGCTGGAAAAGTCGATCCACAAGGCTATTTTCAAAAGGGTCTAGACAACTTTAGAGAAGATTTCTCTCAGCAGAGCTGATATACTTAATAGTAAGTTTTGGGACCTATTACATAACTAGCCAAAGTTTTTGTGGTTGGAAAGCGGAATAATTGACCTGCGTGTTAGGTTTCATCTTTTTTAGGGATATGCATTGCAAGTTGCATTGGCTTTTTTCGGTAAAAATGAGCCACCTTCTCTCTAAGCCCAACATAGAAGAACATGTTTTTGCGATACCAATAACTTGATGTATGTGTGTAATTAAAGCCTTTAACCCAAAGTTTTCAGTAAGCCATTGATGGTAATTTTGTTTATGATGCGGAGGTGGCTTTGTATCTTTCAAGTAGTTCGCAACATTAGAATCTAGAGCGTTAATATAAGCTCAAGAACCATCTTTCCCCACCATTTAAGACGATAGTGTAGTGGGCCTTGCCAGTTTATAAGGCGCCCAAATCCCTCCCACAGCTCATCGGGGAACGTTTTCTCCCACTCGCGAAGTTCGGCGGCAATGAAGGTGCGTAATTTTATTTGCAGAGCATCGGTTTCTCTTTCGTATTGATATCCGGTCGCTTCGTCGATAAGGGCGATAAGCCCGACTTTTGCACAAGACGCTGAAAGAATGCTGCAACGGATGGCAATTTCGCGTTGCCTGTCAGTAGTTAGTTTGTTTGCCGATAGGGCTGATACATAGGCTTGGCAGATGTCAAGAAATCTCTCTGCTAGAATTCCGCGCCCTTTTAGTTGTGTACCTGGGATGTGAAATTCGATGGTTTCTCCCAGGAATAATTGTTTATAAAGGGTTTTAGGGTCTGTACGCCAATATATTCATCCTTCGCGAAAGGCGATGGAGGGAAATCAAACTTTTTCTGTACACGCTTTTTCTCAGGCTTCCTCGATTCAGTAATCTCAGGTTTCTTGGGAGAAGCCATGGTCCTTGCCACTTCGTCGAAGTCCGCATTGATCGGCTCAATGAGCTTTTCAGGTTTGCGTGACATTGACCAACTCCTTATAAGTAAGCCTGCGATCTTTCATCCTGGCAACCGTCATGGCGATAAACTGCATGATGTCCACCTTGGCGGTATCATGACGGAAAGAGAACTCGTTGATGTACCGATGCAGGTGTTTCGTGCTCATGTAGTGATAGATGCCGTAGTACCCACGCTTCAGTAAGGCCCAAAAGCTCTCGATTCCATTAGTGTGGGCTATCCCACGAACGAACTCCTTAGCACTATGATTCACGACCTCATGATTGTAACCTTCCAGCCCGCCGTAGGCTTTGAACGAGTCGGTGCAAACAGGAGCGCCGGGCTGCGTGCGATTGACGCTAAAATCCTGTAGCGTAGCGGAACTGGCGGCCCTCACAGGACTCGCTGAAACTCGGCCTTCGCGCTCCACCACTCCGACGACTATTTGCTTCCCGACAGGGCCCACGTCCAGCATAAGCTTTCTTGTCACTATGCTTGTTCTTCTCCTTACCGCCGATGTGGGTTTCATCCACTTCCACAATTGGCCCCATGCCGGTCGCATTCGACTGCGCAAGCCACGTCTCCCGAATCCGGTGAGCAAGAAACCACGCGGTCTGTTGGGTAACGCCGAGCTCTCTTGCCAGTTGAGGAGAGGGAATACCCTTGCGGGCTGTGGTCAGCATATAGATTGCCATCAGCCAGGTTTGCAACGGCACTTTGGACTCTGCTAATACCGTGCCGGTACGCACTGAAAAATGCTTCCGACAGTCCCGGCAGCGGCAGGCCATCGGCCGATGGCCTTTGCACTCAGAAATCTGATGCGAACCGCAGTGAGGGCAGATAATCCCGCTTGACCAGCGTTTCTGCTCGCAGTAAAGACGGGCAGTCTCCTCATCGGGAAATCGCTTAAAGAACTGGGAGAGGCTGATGGTTTCGGGCTTATCGATTTTCATTGGCAGAATTTTAGTTCTGGCTAGTTATGTATATAGATCCCTAAGTTTTCCTCTCGATGATTGAATCTAAATTCACTTCTTTAATTAGGTGTAGATGAAAGTTTTTTTCGCGGAACACCATATGAGTTTTACAAGCCTTCGTTTGGCATATGACCAGAATGATTCAATGCCATTGATAGGGCAATTACCACGGGCAAATTCATGCTGACCATGATTCACACGGAAATGCTTTTTGTACCCCCTATCTACCAGCCCATCGTGGCCCTTCCAGCCGTCCGAGTGGATGATGCGGTCAAGTGGCACCTGGCCCCGGATCGCGGCCTGTAGCGGCTTCTTGGCGGCGTTCGGGACGATTTCCGTGTAGCCCTTCCCGTGGCGTTCCAGAATCCCGAAAACAATTGTTTTACCCCCAGCCCCGCGCCCCCTTTCTTCCCACGAACACGGCGTGCGCCGAAATAGGATTCATCGACTTCAACCTCGCCGGAGAAGGGCGATAACGCGTCACAAAGCTGAGCGATTAGGGTCCGTAATTTGAATAACAATGCTTGATCCCCGGACGGCTTACATCACTCAGCTCGGCTGATTTTCGAGGCCGGTCAATCATACGCAAAATTAGGGTACAATCCGTCTGAAGTTAGTTCCCGAAAGGTGTGAACGCACGAAATACCTGTTTTTCCTTGCATAACATAATCTTAGCATGCGTCTGCATGCTCTAAAATTATCCAGACCAAAAAATTCATACGCGCCCCGCGCCCCGCGGGGAGGTTGTGTTACCCGAATCACGGCAAGATAATAGGCCCTGATTTTCACATCCCGGAGTTGCGTTATTATGTTTCGCGGTAGTATCGTTGCCCTGATCACGCCCATGCATGAAGATGGCCGGATCGACGAGGATTCCCTGCATCGGTTGGTCGATTTTCACGTGGAGGGCGGCACCTCGGCGATCGTTGCCGCCGGAACCACCGGGGAATCCGCGACCCTGGATGAGCAGGAGCATTGCGCGCTCGTGCGCCGCGTCGTGGAGCTCGCCGCGGGGCGTATCCCGGTAATCGCGGGTACCGGCGCGAATTCCACTCCCGAGGCCATCGCGCTGACCAGCTGCGCGCAGCGGGCCGGGGTGGCCGCGGTCTTGTTGGTCACGCCCTATTACAACAAGCCCACCCAGGAGGGACTGTATCTACACTTCAAGGCCATCGCCGAGGCCGTGGAGATTCCGCAAATCCTGTACAACGTACCGAGCCGGACGGCCTGTGATCTGCTGCCCGAGACCACGGCGCGTTTGTCCCGGATCCCGAATATTGTGGGCATCAAAGAGGCAACTGGAGACCTGGAGCGGCTCATCCGCCTGAAGTCCCTGTGCGAAAAGGATTTCGACCTGCTCAGTGGTGACGATGCGACTGCCTGCGCATTCATTTTGCGGGGTGGTCATGGGGATATATCGGTGACCGCCAATGTCGCCCCCCAGCTCATACAGCGAATGTGCGCCGCGGCCCTGTCCGGTCGGCGCGACGAGGCGCTGGCGATCAACGCCCGTCTTGATCCCCTGCACCGCGCTCTGTTCGTACAGTCTAGCCCGATACCCGTGAAATGGGCGGTAACTGAAATGGGGCTGTCAGCGCGGGGGATCAGATTGCCGTTGACCTGGCTGACGGAGGATGCGCAATCGACCGTGCGGGCTGCCATGGGACAGGCGGACATCATTTAGGCGACCGGCGGAAGAGAACAGATCCGCGATTGCGGAGGGTGGGGGCCGCCCAGCGGCGAACGACTTCAGGGGTTGGACGAAAAGACAAGCAAGCGGGCGTGTGCTATGAATTGTTCAGGGAATTACCCAAGGGCGGTGCCTTCGATACGGTCTGCCGAGGGGTTTTCCGATAACGCAAGAGCAACCCCTATGCGGAACACGATAGTCACCGCGGTGGTGATGACGGATGTACTGCTGCTGTCGGCATGCGGGAGTGCCTCGAATGGGGGCGGCTACCTGCCCGATCAGCGCCTGCAATACAAGAAGCAACGCGAAGCGGCGGAAAATCTGGAGATTCCGCCGGACCTGACCGCCGGCGGCTTTGACGATGCCATGGATGTCCCGCCGCGCGGTGGGGCCGCCACCTACTCCGAGTATATGGGCGGGCAGTCGGCACGGCGCCGGACCGCGGGCAGTACCCAGGTCCTGCCGGAGGTGGAAGACGCCAGGCTGCACCGCGAGGGAAATAATCGCTGGCTCGAGATTGACGGTGCACCCCAACAGGTCTGGCCGAAGATCATCGGCTTCTGGCGTTCTCAGGGTATCCTGCTGGTGGAACAAAACCCGTCCACCGGCATCATGAAGACCGATTGGTTGGAAAATCGGGCCGAGATCCGTCGGGACTTCGTTACCAAGTTACTGCGCAAGGTGGTGGATGGGCTCTATTCCACCTCCGTACGCGATCAGTATCGCGTTCGTATCGAGCCGGGTCTGCGTGCCGGGACGACCGATCTGTATCTGACCCACCGGGCCATGGAGGAACACCTGCGCGGCAGTGCGGCTGGCGGGCAGGCGTCCTCCGTCTGGGAGCCGGCCCCTGCGGATCCGGGCAAGGAGGCGACTATGTTGCGTCGGCTCATGGTCTACCTGGGTGCCTCCGAGCAACCGGAAAGCGAGCCGACTACGGCCAAGCAGCAGGCTGCCGGAAAACCGAAGTCGCGACTTGCCAAGGGCCCCGCCGGGGAGAACCTGCTGATCATTTCCGATGAGTACCGACGTGCCTGGCGCCTGACCGGAGTCGCCTTGGATCGAGTCGGTTTCGCGGTGGAAGACCGGAACCGTATGCGTGGGATCTACTACGTCCGATACGACGATCCTGCACAGGATGAGAAAAAAAAGGGTTGGGGATCGAAGCTCGCGTTCTGGCGTCGCGATGCCAAAAAAGAGGTTGCCCAGTACCAGGTCAAGCTCATGAGCGATGGTACCCGGACGCGCGTCGTCGTGCGTGACCAGGTCGGCCAGCCCGCGTCTTCCGTTACCGCGGAACACATCTTACGGTTGTTGAACGAGCAGATCCGTTGATTCTCCATGCCTACGCTATGCGCCTCGTTTCCCTGGGCAGCAGGAGCCAAAGGAAAGGTCACCCTGCCCCAGGTATCCTCCCTGGAGCAGCGGCCGGTGCCGGCCGGGCCGGGTGGACCTTCCGGGACCCTGGTTGGCGCTTTGACTCGTTGGACCGGATCGAAAACCGAGGCGCACTCCGGCGATGGACCTCTTTCCGGCTCATCGTAATGTATCCCCTGTCATGGCCCCTCCCGACAGCGCGAGAGGATATCGGCGCTGGGGGCCGATATCCGGGTAGCGCAAGCTTGACGCCTTGTCATCATTCCCGCTCTAATTAGGTACTCTCCCTTTGCGATCGCTCCGACAGTCGCATCGTCAAGGGCACCCACTCTCAGCCCAGGTAGCTCAGTCGGTAGAGCAGGGGACTGAAAATCCCCGTGTCGGCAGTTCGATTCTGTCCCTGGGCACCAAATACAGGAAACCTTGAAAAATTGCCTTCCCGGCAATTTTTCAAGGCGCGAGGTGAAACCACGGGTAGCGGTTAGTTTTTAACTAGTAGCATAATCAATAGAAGGAAAAAACAGGCGTTTCAGGCGTTCACGCTTTTTTACGCACGATTTACCCGCCTCGGGAATCGAGGAAAACTTATATGATAGAATACTTAACTCTGCAGAGAAAATCCTCTCTAAAGTTATCTAGGCCCTTACAACAAATAACCACTATATTTATCATTTAATAGTTAGCCACCACCACCGATCCTTCCCGAATTTGCTTTAGGTGGGCGCCCTCCTGGCGGACTTGATGTTCCCGCTTCACTAAAGGCCCCTCTCCCGGGATGAGGGTGTCGCAATAAGGGGTACTGCATACCGTACCCGTAAGATTTGCGGCACAGAAGCGTCCGGCAAATGGTGGTCCGTACCTGAGTCAGTTTTAGGATACGGTGAGCGCAGTGGTTCCGAACCTTCCAACCGGTGTACGCCCCGGCCGCGCGAACCGCATCAAGCGATGCATGCCCCTCGCACCCGACGTTGCGACTCGTCGCAATAGGGTTAGCTATTCTTCCTCGTCGCGCCTTGCTTTACGGGCACGATCAACGCACCTCGCTTACCAACGGTAGGTCATTTTTCCAGCAGACGCGGTATGAGCTGGGCGAAGTTACAGGGCCGGGTGCGCTGGTCGAGCTGGGGTTGCAGGATCTTGTCCCAGGCGGTCCGGCAGGCACCGCTGGAGCCGGGCAGGCAGAAGATGAAAGTGCCGTTAGCCAGGCCCGCCATGGCCCGGGACTGAATGGTGGCGGTACCGATCTCCTCACGGGAGAGGGCGCGGAAAAGCTCGCCGAAACCCTCGATCCGCTTGTCGAGCAGGGGCGTAATCGCCTCCGGAGTGCTATCCCGCCCGGTGATGCCGGTGCCGCCGGTAGCCAACACCACCTGTACCTGAGGGTCGGCGATCCAGCGCGAGAAGACGGCGCGCATCCGGTAGACATCGTCCGGGACAATCTCTTTGGCGACCAGCTCATGGCCTGCGCCCTCGACCTGGTCCCAGAGCAGGCCGCCGGACTTGTCGCCGACCTCGGTGCGGCTGTCCGACACGGTAAGAATCGCGATCCTGAGTGGAACGAAGCCGGCGTCTCGGAAGTGTTTGGTCATGATGCGTCACATCCATTTTAGGGGTCAGCAGCAGGCCCTAGATCACGGCGGCAAAGGCGATGCTGAGAAAGACGGCAGCGGAGGCGATATCCCTGGCCCGCCCGGAGAGCTCGTGGCGCTCCAGGCGGATCCGATCCACGTTGGCCGCGGATGGCGGAGTTGAACAGCTCGACGATGGGTACGATCAGCAGGCTATCAATCAGCACCACCCGTTCCATGGGCGGTTTCGCCGAGTCGGAGGCCCAGCAGCACCAGCAGGATGAGCGCCCACACTTCTTGACGGAATGCCTCCTCCAACCAGTAGCAGCTCCTGAAACCCTGCATGGAGAAGCTGAAGGACTTGATGATGCGGCGCCACCCGGTAACATTGCCGTTAGCCATAAGGTCAGAGTTTACTCCTTATTCCCTAAGATCCCAGTGCACGCAAGTCGGTTGGGTAAAGCTCGTAGGATGCGGTGAGCGCGGTTCATCGTCACCAGGATAGCACTGGTGCTGACCGCGAACCGCATCATCAATGCGGTGAGCATCGTAGGAGGTGGAGAGCACCTGTCGGCCGCCCCAGGAGGGCATCGCAAAAGCCCCTCTCCCACGGGGAGAGGGGTTGGGGAGATGGGATCAAAGGGTGAAGACCGATGCCTTTTGCGACACCCTCCCCAGGGGCAAGGCAGGCAGCGAACCGCATCTTTGGGCGCCAACAACCTTGTTGGGCGCGGGCCGTCCATCGACGCGGTTCGCGCGGGGAGAGCGTGCACCGACCAGCAAACTCGGAACCACCACGCTCACCACACCCCACGCCCTTTGCCCATCCTGCGAGCTGAATGTTAACACAACCTCGGGGCTGTTGGCATAATCGTGGTGCCAATCGCTAATAGGACAGGATTGACAGGATGCTCAGGATTAACAGGATTCTTCATTCTGAAGAAGAAATTATAATACCTTGTTAATACTTAAGATCCCGTGAATCCTGTACCATTAGGAGACAAGCCCGAAGGTCGGGTCGTCGCAATAGAGCCTGACTATTTCTCCTCGTCGCGCCTTGCTCTCGGGCACCATCGACGCACCTCGCTTACCAAACTATTCACGTGCATCGAGTATAGCCGGGTGGGTCGGGAGCAGCGCTCGTCATTCCGCCAGCGCCTTCAACCGATACAGGGCCTCCAGGGCCTCCCGCGGCGAGAGCCCGTCCGGGTCCAGCTCCCGCAAGGCGTCCAGGGCCGGGATCGGGGATTCCGGTGGAAACAGGGACAGCTGATCGGCTTCCCGTTCCGTGTGGCGCTGGGCGTCGTCCTCGAGCTCGCGCAGGCGCGTGCGGGCGCGCTCGATGACCGCGGAGGGCACCCCGGCGAGCCGCGCCACCTGAAGTCCGTAGCTCTGGCTGGCCGGACCATCGCGGACCGCGTGCATGAAGACGATGGTATCCCCGTGCTCCACGGCGCTCAGGTGCACATTGGCGATTCCAGGATACGCCTCGGACAGGGTGGTGAGCTCGAAATAGTGGGTAGCGAACAGGGTGAAGGCGCGGTTCTGGGTCGCCAGCTCGACGCCGCAGGCCCAGGCCAGGGAGAGACCGTCGAAGGTACTGGTGCCGCGGCCGATCTCATCCATCAACACCAGGCTGCGGTCACTCGCGTTATGCAGAATATTGGCCGTCTCCTCCATCTCCACCATGAAGGTCGAGCGCCCGCCGGCCAGGTCATCCGCGGCGCCGATGCGCGAGAAGATACGGTCCACGGGCCCCAGCCGCGTGGAACGGGCGGGCACGAAGCTACCGCAATAGGCTAGGAGCGTAATCAGGGCCGTCTGCCGCATGAAGGTGGATTTACCGCCCATATTGGGTCCGGTGATTATCAGCATACGACGGTCCTCATCCAGCCGCACCCCGTTGCCCACGAAGGGGGCGTCGATCACCTGCTCGATCACCGGATGGCGGCCATCGGCGATCTCGATGAGCGACTCGTCGGTCAGCGCCGGTCGCGTCCAGTCCAGGGTATTTGCGCGTTCCGCCAAGTTGCAGAGCAGGTCTAGGATCGCAATGCCGGCGGCGGCCGCCTGCAGCTCCGCCAGCCATTGCATCAGTCGTTGCAACAGCGCCTCGTAGAGGGCCTTTTCCCGGGCCAGGGCGCGCTCCCGCGCGCTCAACACCTGATCCTCGAACCGCTTGAGCTCCGGCGTGATATAGCGTTCGACGCCCTTCAGGGTCTGACGCCGGACGTACTCCGCCGGGACCTGCTCGGACCGGCTGCGGCTCACCTCGATATAGTAGCCATGGACTCGGTTGTAGCTGACCTTGAGATTGTCGATACTCGTGTGTGCGCGCTCCCGTTTCTCCAGGTCCAGGAGGAAGCGGTCGGCATTGGTCTCCAGGTCGCGCAGCTCGTCGAGCTCCTGATCGTAACCGGGCGCCAGCACGCCCCCGTCGCGGATCAGTACGGGCGGATTGTCGATGACGGCCCCCTGCAGCAACTCCACCACCTCGGGAAAGGTCCCGATCGACTCGGATAGCTCCCGCACCAGGGGGGCTTGCAGGGGCTCCAGGGCAGCCTGCAGGGCGGGCAGGTAGGCTAGGGAGTCGCGTAATACCGCCAGATCCCGCGGCCGCGCCGAGCCCAGAGCCACGCGGGCCAGGATGCGTTCCAGGTCGCCGATTCCGGCCAGCCCTTCCCGGACAGGGGCGAAGGCCTCGCCTCCGACCAGCTCCTCGACGGCGACGTGGCGGCGGCGGATGGTGTCCTGACAGCGCAGGGGACGACCGAGCCAGCACCGCAGCAGGCGGCTGCCCATGGCCGTGATGGTGCGGTCCAGGATTCCCACCAGGGTGTGTTCGGGACGGCCGCTCAGGCTGGTCACGAGCTCCAGGTTGCGGCGGGTGGCGGCGTCCAGGATCAGGGAATCGTCCCGTTGCTCGGTGGTGAGGCCCCGGATATGGGGCAGACTGCTACGCTGAGTGTCCCGGACGTATTGCAGCAGGCAGCCGGCGGCGCCCACCGCCAGCGGCAACTCGGTGCACCCGAACCCGGTCAGGTCGCGGGTACCGAATTGGTCGCACAACAGGCGCTGGGCGCTGTCCGGCTCGAAATGCCAGACCGAGCGGTGGGTGATGCTGCCCCCCGACTCCAGCGCATCGGTCAGGTGACTGTCCTCTGCTACCAGGGTCTCGGAAGGCCGCAGCCGCTCCAGCTCGCTGCGCAGGGCCTCCGGCGTCGGCACCTGCAGCACCGCGAAACCACCGCTGGAGAGCTCCAGCCAGGCGAGGCCATAGCCGTCAGCGCCGGCGCAGACCGCCGCCAGCAGATTGTCCCGACGCTCCTGGAGCAGTGCCTCATCGGTCAGGGTGCCGGGGGTGACGATGCGGACCACCTCCCGCTCCACCGGACCCTTGGATTTGGCCGGATCCCCCATCTGTTCGCAGATCGCTACCGATTCGCCCTGACGTACCAGCTTGGCCAGATAGGTCTCTGCCGCATGGTAGGGAACGCCGGCCATGGGGATCGGTCGTCCGCCGGATTGGCCCCGCTTGGTCAGGGTGATGTCTAGCAGGCAGGCGGCCCGCTCCGCGTCCTCGAAAAAGAGCTCGTAGAAGTCCCCCATGCGGTAAAAGAGCAACATCCGCGGATAGTCCGCCTTGATGCGGAGATACTGCTCCATGATGGGGGAATGCCTGACGGCGGCCGGTTCTTTGCTCATGGGAGTGGGTCTTGAAGCGACGGGCTGCATCTCGGGCGATGGAACAAAATTGTAGCCCGGATGACCACTGAGGAGTTGTATGCCGGCTTCCAGCCCCCGGTCATCAGAGTGTAAGTCGGGTTAGACGTGCTGCCTGATCCCGAAGAATATAAACACTGTCGAACGCGCCCTGGCGCAACAGGACGCCATCTCGGGCCGTATCAGACCGCAGGATGCGGTGAGCGCGGTTCGTTGTCGCCAGGATGGCACTGGTGCCGACCGCGGACCGCATCCTTATAAGGATGTTCTGTTTCTTAAGGGAACGCCAAGGAAGGTTATCAATGGAGTTGATGAAGAATACCTGGGAAGCCGTCGCATCCTGAGGCCTCAGGCCTGAACGTAGATTGGCTCCCCGCCCTCATCGCCCAAACCGGAGCGTGTCCAAGGCCGTGAGCGAAGCTCGTGAGCCTGCATACACAAGCTCGGTAGGCGCGGGTTCCGGGCCGGGGAACCAGGTCATGAGCCTAACCGATTTGGTAGTGGTGATCTTTAACTAGTAGAAGGTAGGTTGGACCGCTGTGCGGTCCGGTAGACCTGGACTATCAACCACGCCATCAGTTAAAAGCTGACCACTACCCATAGTTTGAATAACAACTGATTGATCGTCGGACGGCTTACATCACTCAGCTCGACTGATTTTCGAGGCCGGTAAATCGTGCGCGAAATAGTGTACAATCTACCTAAATTTAGCTTCCGAAAGGTGTGAACGCCGCGGACGGCTGGAGGGTTACGATGGGCTAGTAGACAGGGGGCACAAAAAGCATTTCCACATGAATCATGGTCAGCATGAATTTGCCCGTGATAATTGCCCTATCAATGGCATTGAATCATTCTGGTCATATGCCGAACGAAGGCTTGCAAAATTCAATGGGGCTCCACGAAAAACTTTTCATCTATACCGGAAAGAATGTGAATTTAGATTCAATCCTCGAGAGGAAAACTTATATAATAGAATACTTACCCTGCTGAGAGAAAATCAGCTCTAAAGTCATCTAGACCCTTTGCAAATAATCACTATACTATATCATTTAGAAATGATCCACTACCCCCGCTTTCTTAACGAAGTTACACTCTGTATTCCGAATGATTTGCGTGCAACAGGTATATAGACAACCAACCCGAGGGAGATTCGATGTGACTACCCCGTTCGTTGCGGTCCTGATGGGATCCGAGTCCGATCTGCAAACCATGCAGACCACCTTGGACGTGCTGTCCGGGCTGGAGATCCCGCACGAGGTGAAGATTACCTCCGCCCATCGTACGCCGGCCGCCACCCATGCCTATGTGAAGGACGCGGAAGGGCGCGGCTGCGCCCTCTTCATCGCGGCGGCCGGCCTAGCGGCCCACCTGGCCGGGACCGTCGCCGGACTCACCCTCAAGCCGGTGATTGGCATTCCCCTGGACTCCGGACCTCTGAAAGGGATGGACTCGCTGCTGTCCACAGTGCAGATGCCGGGGGGGATCCCTGTAGCCACCGTCGCCATCGGCAAGGCCGGGGCCAAGAACGCGGGCTATCTGGCGGCCCAGATCCTGGCTCTGGGCAACCCCGCTCTGGCCGCGCGGATACGATTGGAGCGGGAGGAAAATGCCCTCGTGGTACAGACCAAAGACGCGGAGCTGCAACACAAGCTATCCTGAACGATTCGGCAATGTCAGAGGGACCGGGCGTGTTGTGGGGGCGATCCTGTTTAACCAAGTCGAACGCTCCTAGCCCAACACGACGCCATCTCGGGCCGCACCGGATAACGCTGGACAGCGCGAATAGGGGAACCGGGTTTTTTGCCGCAACAGACCAGAAAAGCGAGCTTGTGGGATTTAAGGAGTGTTTGAGCTGCTTGCTAATCGGACAGGGTTGGCATGATTAACAGGATTTTTTATCTGGTTTTAACCCGCTCCCGCGCGCAGGAAAAATCCTGTCAATCCTGAGCATCTGTTAATCCTGTACCATCAGCAATTGGCGCTGGCTCGGTTATCAGGCTGGGGCGCGGTCCGTCCAGGCGGTACACCGCGACCGCGTAGGACGTACCTGACCCGACCTACAAGACTGCCGGGGCTGTCGGCGCCTTGACCAAACAGCGTCTCAGAAACCACTGGTGATCGGATAGCGCCGGTCGCGGCCGAAGGCCCGGCAGGTTATGCGCACACCGGGCGGTGCTTGGCGGCGTTTGTACTCATTGCGGTCTACCAGGCGCGCCACCCGTCGCACCTCCGATTCCGGGTAGCCTTCCGCCACGATTGCGGCGACACTGCGGTCGTCCTCGATGTAGTGTTCGAGGATCTCATCGAGCAGGTCATAATCCGGTAGGCTATCCTGGTCGGTCTGATCCGGCCGCAGCTCGGCGGAGGGCGAGCGTATCAACACCCGCTCGGGAATGACTCGCGAGCGCCGATTGCGGTAGCGTGCCAGACGGTAGACCAGGGTCTTGAACAAATCCTTGAGGGGCGCGAACCCCCCTGCCATATCCCCATAAAGGGTCGCATAACCCACGGCCATTTCGCTCTTATTGCCGGTGGTCAGGAGCATCCTACCCTGCTCGTTGCTGACGGCCATGAGGATGATACCGCGGCAGCGGGCCTGGATATTTTCCTCGGTGACGCCGGCATCCCGGCCCGCGAGCTGGTCCGCCATCATTTCCAGGAAGGCCTTGAATGCCGGCTCGATGGAGATGATTTTGGCCTTTACACCCAGAATCCGCGCTTGTTCCATCGCGTCATCCAGGCTCATGTCGGCGGTGTAACGCGACGGCATGAGCACCGCCTCCACCCGCTCTGGACCCAGGGCATCCGTCGCTAACGCCAGCGTTAGGGCCGAGTCGATCCCTCCCGATAAACCGAGCACTGCCCCGTCGAAGCCATTCTTGCAGACATAATCCCGCACCCCGAGCACCAGGGCGCGATAGATTGCCTCCTCCCGTTCGAGCAGGGGCGCCACGGCGCCCGGCAACGGACGTGGCCCATGTTCGAGATCGATATCCACGACCAGGAATGCCGCCTCGAAACAGGGGGCCCGATGCGTGAGATTCCCCTCCGAGTCGACCACGAAGGAGCCGCCGTCGAACACCAATTCGTCCTGTCCCCCCACCAGATTCACGTAGATGATGGGGATGCCGTGCTCCTGCGCCCGGAGCCGGACCAAAGCCTCACGCTCCGGGGCCTTGTCGAGGCGATAGGGCGAAGCATTGATATTGATCAAGAGCTCGGCACCGGCCGCCGCGGCCTGGCGCGTCGGGCCCTCCTCCCAGATGTCCTCGCACACCGTAAGGGCGATCTTTATCCCCCTGAACGCCAGGATGCCGGGACCGCTTCCGGGCTGGAAGTAACGCTTTTCGTCGAAGACACTATAGTTTGGTAGGAGCTGTTTTGCATACTCGGCGATGACCCGACCATCGCTTACCAGGCCCGCCACATTGAACAGGCCACCCAGCGCCACCTTGGGATATCCCAAGATCAGCGTAATCCCCCGCGTTTCGGCGGCGATCCGCAGCAATGCCGCCTGGGTGCGCTCGGTGAGCTCGGGGCGCAGGAGCAAGTCCTCCGGCGGATAACCGGTCAGGGTCAGCTCCGGGAACACCAGCAGATCCGCCTGCCGCCTGTTCCGTGCGGCATTTGTCGCCGCAATCACCTGATCCCGATTGCCGTCGACGTCACCGACGAGCAGATTCAGTTGCGCGACCAGGATGCGCAGCCTCGGAGGCGTTTCCATCTCGATTTTTTCCCTTCAGAATTCACAAGCGCTCACTATATCCCGTCTGGCTCGTTACGGGATGACAGAAACGCAATCTGTCTACCCACGTGACCCCACGCGGCTTGTACTCGCGGACCTCGCGTCGAGTGTAGGTTGGGTTAGGCGCGTCTCCGCGGTCGCGGTTTGCCGCCTGGACGGATCGCGCCCTAGCCAGACAACCGAGCTCAGGATTGCCGATGGGATATTAACGGAAGGCGTTGACCGCAAATGAATGAAGAACCGACGATGATTACGAACCGACTGCGGTAAAAGAATCCGGGTGGCGGTAAATTTCTAACTGATAGCGTGGTTGATCGTCCAGGTCTACCGGGCCGCTCAGCAGCTCAACCCACCTTCTACCAGTTAAATACCACCACTACCATTCAGTGTTCAAATTAGTATCAATGTCGCCTATCTGTACCGACAGCGAAACCATTATGTCGTAATGGTCGGCGAACATCTTCTCGAACAAATCCCTATAACATTGGTCATTGGCATGGTGGTAGCTGACGAAGGTTTTGTGCCTTTGTCCAGACCCGGTAAATAGTGACATAGTGGCCTCTTTTGGTCATTAGCGCCATAATTCTTCTACATAAGACTAGTACCCAGTTTCGACTGACGTTGCAAATTCGTAGCCATTGCTGGCCATCATGCTCCAGAGTAGAAGTCAGCAATATCAGATGTTCTAGAGCAGAGCCCAATGTTCTCGGTGGTTGAGAACATAGCTCTTTATGGATTCTGGACAGCTAGCGAACCTGGAAGGGAACTACCAGACATTCTGGAGTGCAGCGGCAAGGTTACCCCGGCAGCGACAGAAATTTGCGGTATCCAGTGTAATCGAGGTGTCGGCACGTACCCCACGAACCTGCCGCCGCTTTGGATGTGGCGATGCACCCGCCCCCCAAAAGGAGTTACGGCCGAGGGAAAGCGCCGTCGTCACGGCGGGTGTGGAACCCGAGTGGCCCGGATTCCCGGCAACGGCCGTTGGTATCCCCCTTGGCTGAGGTTCGATTTCGATGAGGCCACGCCGCTTTGCCAGCGCACTCCAAAGCAGCCCGGAATCCATAAAGAACCGAGAACATTATGGCTTATAGGGCTAACTGTGTGGCGTCACACAGTTAGCCCCACGAGCCAACATTATTTGCACTATTTGCACTAGCCCAGCACCGCCGTCGCCTGCATGGTGGTCTTGCCGTCCGGTCCCTGGGCCTCCAGGGCGACCGTGTCGCCTTGGGGGCGACCGATGAGCCGGAATGGATACAGGTCGAACAGGGGCGCCCGGCCCTGGAAGCTGAATTCGGCGATGCGTTTGTCGGGGTTGTGCCTGGCCGTGAGCCCGGCGAGCATCACCGCGGTCAGGGGACCATGGACGACCAGCCCCGGATAGCCTTCTTCCTCGAGGGCGTAGGGACGGTCGTAGTGGATGCGGTGGGCATTGAAGGTCAGGGCGGAGAACCGAAACAGCAGGACGGTATCGGGCGTGACCTCTTCGACCCAGGGCCCGGCGGATGCATCAGGTCGGCAGGGAAGGGGCACCGGCGCCGGAATCCGCGGTCCGGGTTCTTTGTAGACGATGTCTTGCTCTTCTTCGATGCGGAGCCCGTCGCCCTGCCGGATTCGATAGCGCACGGTGACGAATACCAGCTTCCCGGCCTTACCGGATTTCTCCGCCACATTCAGGATCTCTCCCTCACGAGCCGCCGGCTCCCCGATGGTGAGGGGACGGATGAACCGAGTCCGGGCGCCGGCGAACATGCGCCGCGGCAGGGTGACGGGGGGAAAGAAGCCGCCGCGCGTGGGGTGGCCGTCATGGTCGATTTGGGAGCGGGCGGCCCGGGGCAGGAAGTAGAACCAGTGCCACAGCGGGGGCAGGAGGTTGCCACGGGTCATGGGCTCCCCGTCCAGATCCAGCATGGCGGCCGCAACCTGGGCCGGAAACTCGGAGATGGTCTCTTCGCGGATCTCACGGGATCCGATCCAGGCGGTCAATGGTTTGTTCTGATCAACCATCATGAAACCTCCACGGGTCCGGCGACGATGCCTGCTTCGCGCAAGCGGCCGATTTCGGTGTCGCTCAGCCCCAGGTCCTGGCTCAGGATCTCGTCCGTGTGCTCGCCCAGCAGCGGGGCCCGACCCGGGGGCTCGCGGGTAAAGGCGCTGAAGTCGAGCGGTGAGCCGGAAACCAGATAGCGGCCGATGCCGGGCTGCTCGAGCTCGGAGAACATGGGGTTGGCGGTGGAGACCCGGGGGTCTTCCGCCAGCATCTGCCTGAAAGTGCGGTAGGGACCCCAACAGACGCCGGTGCCCTTGAAGGTGGCTTCGATCTCCCCCAGGGTGCGCTGGGCGCACCAGGCACGAATGGGCACCGAGATTCCCTCGCCGGCGAGAAATCGGTCGCCCTCCTGCTTGAAATCGAGGCCCAGCCTGGCTTCGATGGCGCCGATGGCATCCCCGAGGCCGGTGACCTTGAGCAGCTCTTTCCACATATAGCCGGTCACCACCACGATGTAGAGCCATCGCCCGTCGCTGGTCTTGAACTCGCTGCCATAGGCGCCGTAGAGGTAGTTGCCGTAGCCTTTTCTATCCACCTGGTTGATCTGGGCTTCCTGGATGAATCCCAGGTGCCCGGTCATGGCGAAGGCGATGTCGGACAGGGCCAATCTGACCAGCTGTCCCTCGCCCGTCAGGCGCCGGTGACGCTCGGCGGCCAGGACGGCCAGCGCCAGGTTAACCCCGGCCAGGGCATCCCAGGCCGGGAGGACATGGTTGACCGGCCGCGGGGGACCTTCGGCGTGATGATTGCCGGTGACGAAGGGAAACCCGACGGCGCAGTTGACCGTATAGTCCACGGCCGAGGTCCCGTCGGAGCTGCCAAGCAGGTTGACCATGATTAGGTCTTCCCGGCGTTTCTTGAGTTCGGCATAGCTCATCCAGCCCTTGTCGGCGCGCAGATTGGTCGAGAAGATACCCGTGCCTTCTCCGGGGGCGGCGATCAGCTCGCCCAGGAGCTCTTGTCCCTCCGGCTTGGTCGCGTCGATGGCGAGAGAGCGTTTGCCCTTGTTGAGACCAACCCAGTACAGGCTCTTGCCGTCCTTGGTGATCGGCCATCTGCCGGCGTCGATCCCGCCGTGAATGGGGTCGAAGCGAATGACGTCCGCGCCGAGCTGGGCCAGGGTCATGCCGCCAAGGGGGCAGGCGACGAAGGCCGAGGATTCGACGACCCGCAGACCTTCCAGAATCTTGAACATGAATGCCCTCCGGTATAGTACAGCTGCCCTCGACTACCGATAACGCAGGTGGTGGTAAATCTTTAACTGATAGCGTGGTTGATCGTCCAGGTATACCCGGACCGCACAGCAGCCCAATCTACCTTACTACCAGTTAAAGAACACCATTGCCCTGGCTTTTATAACCCGTAGGCGGCACCCCGTTCGGGGTCCTTGGCGGCCACCAGCCGGGCTAGATCGACGATCACCTTGGCCTGCTTCCAGGTGGCGTCATCCTGCATCTTGCCGTCGATCATCACCGCACCTGAGCCGTCCGGCATGGCCTCGAGAATGCGTTTGGCGAAGTGCACCTCTTCAACTTCCGGGCTGAAGACCCGCTTGGCGATCTCAATCTGGTTCGGATGCAGGGTCCACGCGCCCACGCAGCCTTGCAGGAAGGCGTTGCGGAACTGGGCCTCGCAGGCCGCGCCGTCCTCGAAGTCACCGAAGGGACCGTAAAAGGCCCGTAGCCCGTTGGATTGGCAGGCGTCCACCATGCGCGCCACCGTGTAGTGCCAGAGATCCTGTTGGTAAAAGGCCCGTTTCTCCTTGCTCTCCTCGCCTTCCTTGTCCTTTGGGGAATCGGCGATGACGCCGTAGAAGGGGTGGCCACCGCCCACGCGGGTGGTTTTCATCCCCCGGGACGCGGCCAGGTCGGCGGGCCCCAGGCTCATGCCGTGCATGCGCGGACTGGCCTGGGCGATCTCGTTGACGTTCTTCACGCCCTGGGCCGTTTCCAGGATGGCGTGGATCAGGATCGGTTTTCCGATCCCGTGGTGGGCCTCCAGCAGCGCGAGAAGTTGGTCGACGAAATAGATATCCCAGGGGCCTTCCACCTTGGGGATCATCACCACGTCCAGGTCATTGCCGACGGCCCCGACGATCTCGGTCATGTCGTCCAGAAACCAGGGGCTGTTCAGAGCATTGACCCGGGTCCAGAGCCTAGTGGAGCCGAAATCCACCGCCTTGGCTACCTCGATGAATCCGGTCCGGGCCGCCTCTTTGGCCTCGATGGGGATGGCGTCTTCCAGGTTACCCAGGAGCACATCTACCTTTTGGGCGATCTGTCCGGCCTTGGCCCGCATCTTTTCGATGTGGGGGGGCAGGAAGTGAATGGTGCGTTCCAGCGCGACCGGCAGCTCGCGGATGGGCTCCGGCGCGCCGATGGCAAGTGGCTTGAAAAAGTTCGCGGGTGTTTTCATCGAGCTTTTCTCCGTTCGTCTTCGGTTGGGTAACCGTTTCAGTCGGTGCGGCCATCGCTTCTTAGAATTTTCCGACTTGCGGCTTCCTAACTCCAGAACCGCGGATATGCCGGTCGGATTCTCCGCGCGATTTCGTTAAGAGCCCGCCTGGAAACTTATTTCCTTAGAAAATTAGTCAGTTATGCATAGGAACCAGCTCCTTATCGGTAACGGTTTATCATCTTTTGCAACGGGGCTCTTAGTAAGCTAGTTCGCAGATGGGCTTTTAGCCGATCCCATTTATTGCTGGTCGCTAGTAAAAACCAGGAGCTTTAGTCCAAGGGCTTTAGTATTTTTTGGCTATGAGACCGAAGAAGCACACGACACATGCGGTTTACGACCTGAAGGTTCATCTGGTATGGATCACGAAGTATCGCTATAAGGTATTGACCAGGGTGTAGGAAAAAGCGGTCCGACAGACCTGCGCTGCTAATGATATAGAAATCATCCAGGGAGTAGTGGGCAAGGACCATGTACCTCTCTACATCTCTTATCCGCCCAGGTTGTCGGTTAGTGAAATCATGAAATCCCTTAAAGGGAGGACATTGCGCAAACTACAACAAGAATTCCCGCATTTATAGGGAGCAGTATTAGGGACGTCACTTTTGGGCCATTGGGTATGGTGCTTTCAGTTCAGGGTATATTATAGATGATATGATCAGAGATACAAAGAGGTATCGAGAACGTCAGGGTCATAACGATGATGATTTTCCAGTCGAGTGCACCCCGACTTTCAGTCCATAGTGGTTGATTTCTGACGAACCCAATTATTTCATTCAGGTCATTTCCAAATATAAATCCGTGGTGGATCATCTTTAAATCCCAAATCACCCACATCAATTAGCCCCAAGTCTTTAGCGTAGAGCGAAATAACTATCCTGATACCTGACAATGTTGTACTTACCGTACTCCTTCACGACTTCGGGATTTGAAAACCTCAGATCTGACGATACTGTCGGGTTTTAAGATGTTTCATTCGAAGAGATGATTTTATGATCGGCCATATCAGGAAACCTTATGATTTGTTGGTTCTTCGGATGACTATTCAGCCACCTAATATCAGGTCCCGAAACGCCAGGACGAATAATGTGAAGAGATTAACAGACAGTTTGTGGAGGGTCAAGAAGTAGAAACAGGTAGCATTCAATGTAGTGATGAACTCTCTATGCCGAACCCTTACTTCTTCTCCGACACGAAGAATTACACAACCACTACATGTTGAGTACTACCCGCGAATGTTTCCACCTCAGTCCCGGAGCGGAAGAAACAGGAAACCTTCGCTTGTTCAAATCGACAATCGCACGAACAATCTGCCTTCGCCTCGCGTCCCTCGCTACGAACGCGCAAGTCAGATTAAGCTCCAAAGGCACCTCAATGCGCCGCTTTCCCGGCGGCGAGCTCGGCCTTCTTTACCGTCGCTTCGGCCTGTCTGATCGAAGGAATATCGATCATCTTACCATCCAGCGTCGTGGCGCCTGCCCCCACTCGTTCGGCCTGCTCCATGGCTTCCAGGATACGACGTGCCTGATTCACCTCATCGTCAGAGGGGTTGAACAGCTCATTCGCCGGTTCCACCTGACTGGGGTGGATCACCATCTTGCCTTCACAGCCCAGGGTCCGCGCCCGTTTCGCGCTCGCCAGCCAACCGTCCGGGTCCTTGATGTCGGCGAAGGGGCCGTCAATCGGGCGCAGTCCGTGAGCACGTGCCGCCGCCACCAGATGCACCAGATGATAGTGCCACATGTCGCCCCAGTGCAGCTGACGGTCGCCCCCGCTATCGGCGTCCGTCAATACATGGTAGTCCGGGTTGGGACCGCCGATCATCCTGGTCTGCATCCCCGCGGCCGCGGCATAGTCGGCGGAACCGAAAAGGATGCTCTCGTTGCGGGGTGAGGCCGCAGCAATTTCGCCGATATTTTGGAGTCCCAGAGGGGTTTCGACGAGTAATTCGATGCCGATCCGTTGCTTGATGCCTTTGGCCTGCTCGATCTGGGTGAGCAACATATCCAGGGCATAGATGTCCGCCGCGCGGCCTACCTTGGGGACCAGGATCAGGTCGAGATGGCTCCCGGCCCGTTCCACCACATCCACCACATCCCGGTACATGTAGTGGGTATCCAGGCCGTTGATACGCACCGAAACACTCTTGCCGCGGAAATCCAGTCCATTCAATGCGGCGATCACCTCCTTGCGGGCCTGCGCCTTTTTGTCCGGGGGGACCGAATCCTCCAGATCGAAAAACACCACATCCGCCGCGCCGGCCGCCGCCTTTTCGAAAAACTCCGGCTTGGAGCCGGGCACGGCCAGGGTGCTCCGGTTCAGACGTTGGGTGCGAACGGGGATGGTCTTGAAGCTCACGGGAGGCGTCCTCCTAAAGTTACCATAGCTACGAAACCAGAACTGCGCAAAGCGTTATATATTATTTTCATTATCATGAAGTTAACTTTCTGCATTTATCATTGGTAGTGGATCATTATTAAAAATAGCTATAGTGGTTATTTGCATGATTATTGCAAGAGTCTAGACGACTTTAAAAGCACTGCAGCTGCAGTGCTTAAGGTTGTGTTGTGCAAGAAAAAAGCATTCCAGGCGTTCACACATCTCCGAAGCCAAATCCAGATGGATTGTACACTATTTGCGCACGATTTACCGGCCTTGGAAATCGCCGAGCTGAGTGATGTAAGCCGTCCGACGATCGGTGGTGGTGAATTCTAACTGATAGCGTGATTGATAGTCCAGGTCTACCGGGCCGCACAGCGGTCCAACCCACCTTCTACCAGTTAAAGACCGCCACCACCCAAAATCGCTATACCACCGACAGCGCTAACTAAACCCTCCGGTGTGGGTCTAAGACCACTTTAGCACTGCAACTGCATTGCTAAATGTGCTATGCAAAGAAAAAACAGGTATTTCCGGCGTTCACACCTTTATCGGAAGCTAAATTCAGACGGATTGTACACTATTCTGCGCACGATTTATGAGTGATGTAAGCCGCCCGACGATCAATCAGTTGTTATTCAAACTACGAACCCGAATCGCTCAGCTTTTGACGCCTCATCGCCCTTCTCCGGCGAGGTTGAAGCCGATGAATCCTATTTCTGCGGGTGCCGTGTTCGTGGGAAGAAAAGGACGCGGGGCCGAGGGTAAAACAATTGTCCTCAGGGTACTGGAACGCCAGGGGGAAGTCTACACGGAAATCGTCCCGAACGCCGCCAAGACGGCGCTACAGGCCGCAATCCGGGGCCAGGCAGCCCTTGACCGCATCATCCACTCGGACGGTTGAAGGGGCTACGATGGGCTGGTGGATAGGGGGTACAAAAAACATTTCCATGTGAACCGTGGTCAGCATGAATTTGCCCGTGGTAATTGCCCTATCATATGGTATCGAATCATTCTGATCATATGCTAAACGAAGGCTTGCAGGATGGTGGTGATCCTTAAATTGTAGAAAGTAGGTTGGGCCGCTGTGCAGCCCGGTAGACCTGGACTATCAATCACATTAGCATTTAGATGCTAACCGCCGCCGGCTTGTAAAATTCAATGGTGTTCCACGAAAATTTTTCATCTACACCTGAAAGAACGTGAATTTAGATTCGATCCTCGATGAGGAAAACTTATATGATAGAATACTTACTTTACTGAGAGAAAATCCTCCCTTTAAAATTATCTAAACCCTCTGGATTTCTCAACTTCGCTCGAAATGACACTCGGAAGCTGTCCGGGTAAAAGTAATCCTGAATGATTCGGCGTTGTCCGGAGGATTCGACCTGTTGCATTTGACACCCGAAGGCTCGTTGATCGACTGGAAATCGGTTGCTTTATGGCTTCGTCGGCAGCAGGCATTTCGTATATTATCTCAGCTGCCGACAAGCAATCTGAGGAATCGAGCCATGGGTGCCCCCGACGCGAGCTACGGATCGAATGCGGACGCATGCAGGAAGATCACGACGACAGATATTCTCTCCCGCAAGCGGGGTGAGAAGATCGTTGCGGTCACGGCCTACGACTATTCCACGGTGAAGCTGGTGGACAGCGCCGGTATCGATATCATCCTGGTCGGCGACAGCCTCGGGATGGTGGTGCTCGGGTACCCGGATACGACGCGGGTAACCATGGATGATATGGTGCACCACACCACCGCCGTCGCCCGGGCGCGGCCCAAAGCCCTGGTGGTGGCCGACCTGCCGTTTCTGGCCGCCGGCGTGTCCGTCCGGGACACCATCGGTAATGCTGGACGCCTAGTCCGCGAGGCCGGCGCTGAGGCGGTGAAGCTCGAAGGCGGAGTGCGGGTTCGCGAGGAGATCCGTGCCCTCGTAGACTGCCAGATCCCGGTTATGGGGCACGTGGGCCTGACGCCTCAGAGTATCCATGCCTTCGGCGGATTCAAAGTCCAGGGTCGAACCCAGGAGACCGCCGAACAGGTGTTGCGAGACGCCGTCGCGGTCCAGGAGGGCGGGGCCTTTGCGGTGGTTCTCGAAGGCATTCCGTCACGGCTCGGGGAGCGCATTACCCGCGAGCTGGATATCCCCGCCATCGGGATTGGTGCCGGACCCGACTGCGACGGCCAAGTACTGGTCATCCACGACATACTCCACCTCTTCTCCGACTTCACGCCCAAGTTCGCCAAGCTCTATGCGGACGTGGGGGACGTGACCCGCGCCGCCCTGACCCGCTTCCGCGAAGAGGTGCGCGACGGTCGGTTTCCCGCCGCAGAGCATTGTTACTGAACGCGGGGGGGGCCTTGAAGGCTTCGAGGCATCTGTCCGGGGCAAGGATGCCCCGCTATCTTTGGTTGTAACGGCAGTGCGTTGGCGTCACCTCCTCACGCCGTGAGGAGTCCCTGCTCAACGCAATCCAACTGGTTGAGAAAACCCGATAAGCGTTCTTCGGAAAATAGGTGATATTTTCCGTCCATCAGCTTGGACGCCTCGGCCTGATCGACCCCAAGCAGCTCGGAGATTTCCTCCCGCTACTTGAACCCCTTCTGAATCCCCCATCCAAACAACGGGCCGCGTACGTGCATTGTTCAACTACTTTGCTCCATTCATTCTGATTTCCCTGAGCTATCTCCTGGTTTTTCTGATCCACCGCCGGAACCCGACTCGGAATTGCCACCATCTCCACTCTGTGCCATCGGCGTAGACTCGGGTACTCAAGTTATGGTTGGAATGCTCGCGCCATCCCCTACGAGATCCGTAGGAATGTTCACGTTCTTTTCTTGCCGCCGATGTAATAATCCTTGGGATAGTGGTAGTCTTTAACTGGTAGGAGGTGGGTTGGGCCGCTATGCAGTTCGGTAGACCTGGACTCTCAACCACGTTATCAGTTAAAAATTTAACACCGCCATCCTTGGCATTTTTCAGCTGAACAGGAAGCGGCTCATTACCGACCAAGAAGGCCACTACAATTGGGTGTGTAGCCAGCATCCTTAGATCGCTTGTTTTTGCTCGGCTTCTGGGTGGCCATGAATGCCACAAAGCACCTTTGTCATCAGAGGTTACCCATAACGTGCTTCGGCGCTCACTCCAGCCACGTTCTTCCAAACCGGCTTTAAATGCAGCGTTCATCACCCCAGGAGAATACAGGAGCATTCCGCGCATGGTTTTTTCCTTTAAAACTTTCGTCTTGCAGGCTGGCGCGTGAATTCGGCCGATGACTTCTTTTCGTCCCATAACGCAGCGCGATGCGCCATCAAATATTCAATGCCGTTTAGATGTGAATAGGTTGCGCCAATTCGCATCAGTGGCCACCATTGGGCAGTGCCAGATTATAAATCGGCTTGCCCATCGGTCGCGTCTTTAAAACTCCTGCACTAAGGAACTTCACCCGATTGCGGCCAATATCGACGTGTTCTTTGACAGTATCACAGCCGTATCCATGTCGATCATGCTT
>Ga0209052_1000025_pt1 | contig 111922 bp, 101 predicted proteins | sample WorMetHEROISLAND_2_FD_187409 | JGI IMG/M metagenome (GOLD analysis project Ga0209052, IMG submission 187409) | Marine gutless worms symbiont microbial communities from Max Planck institute for Marine Microbiology, Germany - Olavius sp. 4 HERON... | ecosystem: Host-associated > Annelida >...
TGGCGCTTCCAACAATACCTTAGGTGTGTCGCCATTTCTATTTTATTTTTTTGGCGTTTCTACAAATATATCAATTTAATTAATGCCAACCCAAGAGACCGTTTGGTTGCGGCTCTGCCGCGCTGTGTCCTCGGTGGTGAATTCCTTAATGCGCTTTTTTTTCACCGCAGATAGCACAAGGAACACAGGGAACCGATTTATTGTCCAGGGTCACAGTTTTATCTTTTTCTGTGTACCTCCGTGCCTCTGTGGTGATATCAAATCTTATTCTGTGTTTCTTTTCCGCATTCCACATTCCACATTCCGCATTCGTTACACTTTTTCCGGAACCCTCTCACCCACCAATCCCCAGGGCCTGACAATCAGAACCGCAATCAGGATGATAAAGGCCACAACGTCTTTGTAGGCCGACGGTAGAAAGGTGACGGCCAGAGACTCGACCAGGCCCAGCAAGGTGCCGCCCAGCATGGCGCCGTGGATGCTGCCGATGCCTCCCAGAACCGCGGCCGTAAACCCTTTCAGGCCGGCTTGAAACCCGACGTAATAATCCACCTGGGTGAACAGCAGACCCACCAGAACCCCGGCGGCGCCGCCCAGGGCCGAACCGATCAGAAAGACCACGACCACGATCCGGTCCACGTCGATTCCCATGAAGGTAGCGGCTTCGATATCCTGGGCCGTGGCTCGCATGGCCTTGCCGATCTTGGTTTTTTTGATCATCAGGGTGAGCAATCCCATCAGCAGGAAGGCAACCGCAATCAGCAGAATCCGCATAAAGGAAAAAACCGTGGTGCCAACGTGGATGGTCCGCAGGCTGTCCGGAATCAGGGAGGCGATGTGAAACGAGCGAACCTTGGCGCCCTGGAAGTGCAGCACCAGGTTTTGCAGAAAAATCGACACCCCCAGGGCGCTGAGCAGCAGGTTTATCCGGGGGGCGTTGCGCAGGGGGCGGTAGGCAAATCGTTCGGCCAGCATGCCCACCAGTCCGGCGATGCCCATGGCGACCACAATCATCGGCCGGCTGTTGAGCCGCGAGAATCGCAGGCATGGGAAGAAAATGTTTTTTATTTTCTTTTCATGCCGAGAATCGCAGTCGGCTCTAACGCATTTGATAGGCGGAGCGTGAGCGGAGCCTGTCAAGTGCGTTAGAGCGAAGCTCTACAGCCGGCCGATAGGCGGATGGCCGAAGGCCAAGCGAGCTTTAGCTCGCGGTCCGCCTATCAGGGCGATAACCAGGGCGGCGTTCATTACGACGACATTGTTGCGGGTCAGCAAATGCAGAACCCACCAGCCGCTGAATCCGCCGATCATGTAAATCTCGCCGTGGGCGAAATTGAGCATGCCCAGGATGCCGTAAACCATGGTGTAGCCGATAGCGATCAGGGCATAAACGCCCCCCAGGGTCAGGCCGTTGATGAGTTGCTGAGGCAGCTGGTCGAGGTATAGGTCCAATTATCTGTCCCGATAGATTGATCTATATTTGGGTGTCAGGTTTCAGGTGTCGGGTGTCGGGTGTCAGGTTTCAGGTGTCGGGTGTCAGGTTTCAGGTCGGGTGTCATCACCGCCATTGGTTATAAACGCGGCCAATCAAATCGAAAAAGAACACGCAGGATTGCGGCGCTTAAAGAAATCAGATATCGAATCATGTATATTCCGACGTAGACGGATCGGAGGAAGGAAATCTATCAATTTTAATAAATTATAGAAGATAGAGCGCAGCGATTCCTTCCCTCGACATTCGACATTCGACATTCGAAATTCTGCTGTTCTGCGGTACTCTTTTCAGCACATACCCATCTGTCGAAATCCAAGATTTGAGCCAAAGGCACGAATTGGCCCCCAGAGGGTTGTATGAGTCAATATCGAGTTCTGACACCTGAAACCCGACACCTGAAACCTGACACCCTGTTTGATGTTGTTCTCGCACCTGTCATTTCTACCTGGTTGAGCGTGGCCGGGCCCCAAGGACCCGGATCCCTGCTATTTCCCCGTCATCACCGCCACCTGTTTAAAATCGTTGCCGCTGACCTGGAAAAAGTAGGTCGCGCCGCCTGCCAGATCGCCTTTTTCGTCGAAGGTGACCGGAAAGCCCAGTATGCCGTTGTAATTATTGATATTATGCAGGTTCTCGACGACTTCCTTGCGGGTGATATCGCCGTCGGCCGCGGCCTGATCGATGGCGGTCAACAGGATGTTCATGGCTTCGTAGGAGGGCGGTCCGAATCCGCTGAGGCTGCCATATTTGCCTTCGTACTTCTTGACGTAAGCGGCGGCCGCCGGAATGGCATAGATATCCGGGGCAAAGTGATAGACATAGGAGCCTTCGGCCGCTCCTTCGGAGGCTTTGATGTAGTCGTTCTTGTCCCGGGCGCCTTCCGAGCCGAAAAAGATGGTGTCAATGCCCAACTCCTTGGTCTGGCGGACACCGATGGCGTTATCCGGGGCGGTGGTGGCAATGAAAAAAATCACGTCCGGATTGTAGGCTTTGATCTTGGTCAGGACGGTTGAATAATCCTTGGCTCCGCCCACGATGGTTTCCTGCATAATGTCGGAAATCCCCAGCTTTTTCAGACCGCCCATTGTCTCTTTGGACAGATTTTCGCAATAGGCGACCTTCTCGTTGAGGATGGCGACTTTCTTGGCCTTGAGATGGTTTTTGATGAACAGGGCCGCGTTCCACCCGTGGGCGTCGTTACGGGCATTGACTCTGAAAAAATGCCGGTAGCCCTGCTCGGTCAGATTGGGTTTGGAGGCGGCCGTGGTTATCGTGGCCAGGTCGGCGTTGCCATAGATTTTCAAGGTTGCCTGGGCGATATGGCTCATGGGCGGACCGACGACACCGTACATGAGTTTGTCCGCCACGAATTTGTGGGCCACATTGACCCCTTGGGCCGGATCCATGGCGTCATCGCCCATGATCTGTTCGATTTTGACACCCTGAATGCCGCCCCGGGCGTTCCATTCATCGACGGCGATTTGCGCGGAGTTGTAGATCTCCGCGCAGGGGGCTGCGGCGTCTCCGGTGAATGCACCGGCGTTGCCGACGCGAATGCCTTTTTTGACATCAGCGCTGTGGCCGAGGCCCGCCAAACCAAGGATCAACAGCAGCGACAGGATTACGACTAGTGATTTTTTCATACTTCCCTCCTTTTTGTTGTGGTCAATTAGGGTAAAAAACGCTCCTGCCGCTGTCGCTCCAACAAATCCATGATGTCATCGCTGGCCAGCTGCAGGTGAAGTTGAATGGCTTCATTCACGCGACCGCGTTCACGGGATAAAATGGCCTCATAGATCCGGTGATGACCATCCCGGGTTTTCTTGGACATCTCCGGCAGGTAAATCAGGGCCATACGGTACTTGAGGGTGTGGTCGCTCAGGGTCTGACAGATTTGAAACAGCGTTTTGCTGCGGGTGGCCTTGTAAATGATACCGTGAAATTCCATGTCCAGATCCGTCATTTTTTCGGTCCGGCCCGAGGCGAGCACCTCGTCGGTGGTGCGGATATTCAACTCCAGGCGCATCAGCTCGGCGTCGGTTATTTTTTCCATGGCCAGGCAGGCGGCTATCTGCTCGATGGCCATGCGGGTGGTAAACAAATCCTGAATGTCGTAGTCGGACATTTCCTCCACGATATAGCCGGCCCGGGGGATGGAATACAGCAGACCTTCGAGAGACAGGGTGTGGAGGGCCTCACGGACCGGCGTGCGGCTGACGTTCATATTCGCCGCCAGATTCGACTCGACCAGCCGGGTTCCCCCCTTGATGCTTCCGGTGATGATGGCGGTGCGCAGTTGGGCGTACACCCGCTCGGTCAGTGAATTGGCCTCTTTTTTGGTGGTTTTGAGTACCTTCATGAATGGGGTTCAGGGCTTCCGTCTTCGCTCTTCGAGCTTCGCCGAGACACGTCGCCGAGGCACGCAGGGTTCAGGGTTCTGGGTTATAGGGCTCAGGGTTCAAGGTTGATGAATCCGTAAAAAGTCAAATTGGCTCGCTCCGGTGCCCCTTTTTCGGGGGTTTCGACACCGGCGGCTAAATTCCAAGAACCCGTCGCGCGCTCCTCAAACAGCTTGTCCGCCGCAGGCGGATTAACGCCGCCGGAGCCGAAACCCTTTCTCCGAAAAGGGGCAATATCGCTCCCCAATTCGACTTTTTACGAGACTGTCAAGGTTCAGGGTTAATAGGTTCAGAGGTTCTGATCTTCGCCTGCGGTCTTCGGGCTTCGTTATAACTACGCCCCGACACGTTGCCGCGGCAAGCTGGGTTTCGGTCAAGCCCTGGAACAGCTAATATGGGCGATCACTGAGTGTTGTTCAGTTTAACGAATGGCATTTAATTAGTATATAGAATTACAATTGTCAAGATGTAGTTTAATTCCCAATAGCAGTTTAACTATTTGAAAATATTTTTAAAACAAATATTTTAACATTAATATGCCAGAAGAATACACTTGACATACAAGCCGAGTTGAGCCAAAAAGGAGCCACATATCGGCACGTATTTTCACGGTGGCAGTTTGCTATGGGCAAGCGGCACTCTGATTGGGCATGGTCATGATTCACGGCTCGCGTGCTTAAAAATGACCAATCCGTAAAAACTCTATCTTAAGGCGGAAACCAGCAATGTATAAACTGAAAGTTACCGCGGCACGCATAGACGGCTACTGCAATCAGCCGATTCTGGTGGGCGACAGTTTTGTGGTGGACGGGGGCAAAATCACGATTCCGGCGGGCAAGCACATTTGCATGTGGGCCCTGCAGAGCATGATGCCCATTTTCCCCTTGCTCCAGCGTATCGAACCCCAAAAAGGGGACTGGACCGGTAAGGCCGGGCAGTTGTTTGTCTGCCCGGATCCCAAGGGCTTAGTCCACTATCGCATCGAAAGGATTACCGAAAAATGATTACCTTCGACCCTGCCAGATGCTCGGGCTGCAGCCGCTGCGAGGTGCACTGCGCTTTTTTCCATTCGGGCAAAGTCGGCCGCAGCGGGGCCCGCATCAAAGTCGTCAAAATTGAAGAAAGCGGCATCGATTATGCGGTGGTCTGTCAGCAATGCCGGGAGCGCTATTGCACCAAGTGCCCGGAGAAGGCCATCGAGATCGACGAGTTGGGTCAGGTGATCGTGTCCCCGACGCTGTGCACCGCCTGCGGCACCTGCGAGACCATGTGTCCCATCGGCGCCATTGAGCTTTACGCTGACATTCCCCATGTCTGCGACCTCTGCGGCGGGGATCCGCGCTGCGTCAGGGCCTGCACCCTGGACGCCATCCAATATATGCCGGATATGACCGAAACGGTCAGCCTGAAAGCATTCAAAAAGGGCAGCCGCAACCTCGGGCCGGAGGAAAAGCGGCTGCGCTACGCATTGGTATCGGCTCAGGAGCTGCGGGATTACTGGGTTGCCGAAAGGAGAGGGTAGATGCTGCACGGATACGGTGGACATATTCTCAGAGCCGACCTGACTTGCGGTCAAATTCGCCGTGAAAAATCGGATCCGCAATTTATGCTCGAGGTTATCGGAGGACGGGGGCTCAATTCCGCCCGCCTGCACGAGGAACTGCCGCGCGACGCCGATCCGCTGTCGGCGCAAAATATGCTGCTCATCGGCGTCGGCCCCTTGACGGGAACCCTGCTGCCGGCTTCGGCCTTTATGACCATCTCCGGAAGATCGCCCCTGACAGGCATCCTGGGCGATTCTGCGGCCGGCGGCCATTTCGGCGCCGAAATCAAACAGGCCGGCTATGATCAGATCGTGATGACCGGGCGCAGTCCCCAACCCTGCTACCTCCTGGTAGCCGATGATCACGTCGAAATCCGGGATGCCTCGCACTTGTGGGGGCTTGACATCTGGCAGACCACCGCCGCCATCCGCAAAGAGCTCAATGACAACGCCGTTCAGGTGGCGGCCATCGGTCCGGCCGGGGAGAACCTGGTGAAATACGCCACCGTGGCCTGCAACAATTCGCGTATGTGCGGCCGCACGGGCATGGGCTGTCTTTTCGGCACCAAACAATTGAAAGCCGTGGCTGTCAGGGGCCGGGGGCGGCTGACGGTGGCGGACTCGCTCGGCTTTCTTGATCTCTGCCGCGAAATGGATCAGCGCATCATGGATCACCCGGAGTACGAAAAACGCAACGCCCTGGGATCCACCCTGCTGATGAAGGCGCTCAACGGCATCGGCATACTGCCCACCAACCATTTTAAGAAAGGTTTGTGCGCATACGTGGACCGGGTCAGCGGCGAGGCCCTGGCCGAAAAATACAAGGTTAAAAACAAATCCTGCTACAACTGCAACCTGCATTGTTCCCGTTACTACCTCGCCCGCGAAACCGAGACCGAAGGCCCGGAATTCGAAACCCTGTGCAGCTTCACTTCCCGGATCGGCAACGACGATCTCGAATTTGGCCTCAAGATGAATGCATATCTGAACCGCATGGGGCTGGATTCGCTCAGCACCGGTGAAACCATCGGCTGGGCCATGGAGTGCGTCGAAAAAGGAATGCTGACCCGTGATGATTTCGACGGCCTGGAATTCAACTGGGGCAACCAGCAAACCGTTGAGAAACTCGTGGATCTGATCATCCGCCGCAAGGGCATCGGCGACGCTTTTGCCGAGGGCACCCGCAGCCTGGCGCAGCGCTTCGGCAAGGGCACCGACGAGTACGCCTTTCACGTCAAGGGGCTGGATATGATCTGCGGCGATCCGCGCGGCATCAAGGCCTTCGGGCTGACCTATGCGATTGCCTCCCGGGGGGGCGACCACCTCAGGGCGGAACCCTTCTTCGAGTTGACCGAGCGCTATGATGAGGCCGAAAAACGCTGGGGCATCCGGGAGATTGCCGACCGGCTGGCCGACAAGGGCAAAGCGGTGCTGGTGGAGCACACCGAGCGCCAGGCCCTGCTGACCGACTGCCTGACCATGTGCAAGAACATCGGCCTGAGCATGGACGTCCTCGACTTCGAGATCGCCTCCGGTTTGCTGACGGCCGGCACCGGCTTAAAGTTTACTCCGGAAGCGGTCGACCGGGCCCTCAAGGGCATCATCGTCAAAGACCGCCGCATGAATATCGATTTCGGGGTAACCAGCGCCGATGATACCCTGCCAAAGCGCTTTACCCATGAACCCCTGCAGGAGGGGGCCTCCCAGGGGCAGGTCGTGCCGGTCGACCGCATGGTTAAAGAGTACTATGAAGTCAAGGGCTGGGATTCTGAGGGCGTGCCGCCTGTGGAGAACGGAGGACAGAAGACGGATGACAGATAACAGATGACGGAAGACCCTGCTTCGCCTTTCAGGCTTCGCAGGGCAAGCAGAGGACGGAGGACCCTGCTTCGCCTTTCAGGCTTCGCAGGGCAAGCAGATGACGGAAGACGGATAGCAGATGACGTAAAACAGATGATCCGTCTGCGCCTGACGGTTTCAACGGGCGGGCAGGGGATCCGACTTCGCCCTAAGTCGATGCCGCGTCAAGCGGTGGACTGGAGAACAGATACCGGGAACAGACCGCAGCACCCTCCCGGAAAACCATCAGGCCGGCGGGGAGATCTGCTCGACCGCACACAAGCCGCTCTCAATCCGGCCGACCGGTTTGCGTCAAACGGGGGAATCGATCACCGGTTTGTACAGCTGCATGCCATCTGCGTGACCATACCCTGCTTTACGATGATGAAGATCCCGCCAATGTTTAAAAACTAAATTTTGACATCGGTGAAGATAGTACTTATTTTTCTGATACTCATTTACTATTTCCAACTTTGAGTTTGTTAAGAACTATGTTGGAAAAAGATTTAATTCAACCTTCTATCATCTTGCCTGTTTTAAACCTTTCTCCGATAAAACCCGCGTAATATACGGGTTTATAATTCCGAATCAGAATACCCAAACTTGGCGTCTAGTCAATCTTTTAGATACGCATCTAATTAATCCAACGCATATATTCTTATGCGGTATAGCAGTAATTTATCTTTCGAGACAAAGGGGGCGGCATGCTTCAAAGATACGACCTGGTTAGGAATGATAAGACAAACCGTTTTTCAATCAAGGAATTCGCCGTTCTCGAAACGAGGTCACATAAGCGTGTGGATTACAAACCTAGTCGGGAGGATTACTCTCTAATTCACGAAGTTTCTTATGACAGCAAAAAAATTCGTGCTGCTATTTTGGAGGGACAGGATGCATTGATATCAGTACTTCGATCCGGTGACTTTTTCCCGATCTATCCGTACGCAAAAATTATTGCCCGAGGAGTAATTGAATTTTTTAACGGCAAATCGGACAAGGTTTTTGAACTGCAGTTTGACGATCGAACCCTTCTTTCCACCTACGCGGAAGATCAAGATAAGACTGGAAATTGAATAGACGGGCAATTCAAATCGTATAATCATCTAAACAGAAATGATCAGTTTTGATTGATAGCCCGGGATAATCAGAGATTGTGCTTGCTAAAAACGCTTTAAAGAGTTAAGTTTAAAATATTCAATTAAGTCCCTCCTAATAAATCCGGGACGGTTTCTTTCTGAAGGAACAATCCATTTTGGTCAGAGTGGCATCCTCCAGTTTGCGACGTTGAAAATTTCATGAAAGGAGAGTGCTACTATGGCTGATGGAACAGTTAAATGGTTTAATGACCGCAAGGGTTTCGGGTTTATTGAACAGGAAGACGGGCCGGATGTATTTGTCCACCATTCTGCAATCAATGCCGCTGGTTTCAAATCGCTCGCTGAGGGCGACAGGGTTACATTCGACATCGAGCAGGGCAATAAAGGACCTGCCGCAGCTAATGTAACGGTAATTTAGTTTTCTATTTCTAAAAAGGGCATTCTTCAACCAGAGAAGAGTGCCCTTTTGTTTCCCTCAGAAAGGTATCTTTCCCGTCCGGTAGAACTAATCTCAGAAGCAGATAAACCCGGCTGGATTTATTTACTTCTTTCCCCTGTCCCTCTTTACGGCCTTATAGGAGTTTGTATGGCGAAATCACATTATTCCTTTAAAAAGCGCAAAAAAGAAATGGCAAGAAAACTTAAGCAGGAGCAAAAGAGACAACGCAAACTGGATAAAAGAAAAACAGTGCCTGACGAAAATTCAGACACGACTCGGGATAAGATTGAAAATCTGCCATCCTGAAATGCAGATAGGGCTCTGCTCTCTGCGAAAGGTATAAATTTGTGAGCAAAGAAAGTGATTATGTCAAATATTTTTATGATAAGTTCGACGGAAGGGTGGCGATCAGTGTCGGCTATAATACGGATTTATCAGAGGTTTACCCTTTTGTATTTGAAGACACTGCCGGTAATTCAATCGGCATTGTGGCCTTGGGGGTTTGTAGACCGGAGAATGTCAGTTATGTTCACATTTATCACATTGGTTCTTTCAAAAACAACCGCGGGGATGGCAGCCGGATAATCCAGGCCTTGTGCCTTCAGGCGGATAAATTCAAAATCATATTAAGCGTCAGCCCTGTTTTTATGCCCAATGGGAAAGACAAAATGATGAGTGACGTGCTCTTGAAGGAATGGTACGGACAATATGGTTTTCGGGGGCAAACTCACTTTAAAAGGCAACCTTGCCTAATTTAGATAAATTGGCCATTTATGCAAAGATCCATCCTAAATACTGCATTCCTGAGGCTGGGGGATGGCTTTTAGCGGCTGGGTGTCAGCTTTAGAAGACGACCGCCGGAACCGTCTTCGAGCACGTACAAAGCCCCTTCGGGTCCCTGTTCGACCTCGCGGATGCGCTCACCCCATTCAAAGCGTTCGGCTTCTTGGGCTGTCTCCCCTCTTAATTCAACCCGAATCAGGGCCCTTGATACAAGTCCGCCGATAATCGCATTGCCTTTCCAGCCGGCAAACATCGCACCGTCATAAATAACAAGACCGGATGGTGCAATGGAAGGCACCCAGAACGTTCGCGGCGCTTCGAATTCAGGGCGCGTGTCATGGTCGGGGATCGGCCTGCCCGAGTAGTGGTCGCCGTTGGATACGATCGGCCAGCCGTAATTTTTGCCGGCGATGATCAGATTCATCTCATCGCCGTGACGCGGACCCATCTCGTGGACCCACAAACGTCCGTCGGCATCAAAATCGATGCCCAGTACGTTGCGGTGACCGACCGTCCAGAATTGCCTGGCAATCTCGCCACGATCCTGCCACGGATTGTCCATTGGCACCGTTCCGTCGTCGTTTAAACGCAGCACCTTGCCAAGATGGCTGTCAAAATCCTGGGCCGGGGTAAGTTTTTGGCGGTCCCCGGAGGTGATAAACATTTTGCCGTCTGGGCCGAACACGATGCGATGGCTGTAATGTCTTCTTCCGCTAACTTTCGGCTGCTGAATCCAAAGTTTTTCCAATGATGCAAGCTTGGGTGCATTGTTCGTTAGATCGAGCTTTGCGCGGACAACTACCGCCCCCCTTGTGTTGTTGCCCTCGGCGCGTTCGGCATATGACAGATAGACCCAGGAATTGCGGTCAAAATCAGGGTGCAGGACGACATCGCCCAAGCCGCCTTGACCGCCGTAGGCGACTTTACCCAGGCCCGGCACTTCTGTTTTCGATCCGTCCCCGGTTACATGCCATAGCACTCCTTTTTTCCCGGTCACCAGAAGTGTGCCGTCGGGCAGGAATGTCATGGCCCAGGGCCTATCGAAAGTTGCAATCCGCGCAGCCGTTAGTTTGGCGCCCTGCGTGCCCTCAATTGAAAATTCTTCGGCTGCCACCGGTGCAGCAATTTTAAAGATAGTCAGCAAGAGGATAATCAATCGCATAGGTGTGAATCCTTATCTTGTGAAAGTAAAAAATATAGTAGCGCCCCCGCTGGCCGCAAGTGTCCAGTTTGATTGAAAAAAGAAAATAGCGAACGTCTAACATCGAACGTATTCCATCTATTTTAAAAAAAGCTTGAGCGGCTTGTCGGGTCGTAGCCGAAGGCGAAGCCTGAAGCGATTCCACCCTTCGTGATTCGTTACTTACAGTCCGCCGGAGGAGGATTCGACATTCTGCGGTTTTGCGGTTCGCTTTTAATGTAATTAATAACATAGGGTGCCGGATGAACGCTGTCAAACCATCCGCGGTTTATAAATAGCGGCCCATAATCCACAGTAGACCGACACCATCGAATCAATCGAATCTTTTGTTATCATTCATGAACAGGATAAATTAAGGTGTGAAAAGGTTGCCCTATCAACGGTGTGATGTTCGCACTAGATTTTGAAATAAAAAGTTATGCCGCCTATCCGATTTCAATCACTATAAATAATCATTGAAAAATTAATTTAGGGGCAGTAGTTTACACCTATCATTTAATGCGCAATCTTCATTTCTGAGCAGGGTTGGTTTCGATTAAGATGTTAAAATATCAGATAGGTTTATAGATTCCTACGCGTCATTGCATCCGCGCCCATTGATTATAGTGACATGAAATCCGGCATTTAATCAAATCACGGTTTTTACCCGTCTTTAGATGGATCCACCAGACAGCAAAAGGAAAATATAATGAACTATTTGGGCCGGTATTTTGGGGCATGGATTTTTTTTACTTTTTTGATTGTATCTTCGGCTCGGGCAGGTGGGCTTTATTTGTACGAACTCGGAAACCCTGATCTTGGCACTGCCTCTGCAGGATGGGCAGCCCGGGCTCAAGATGCCGCAACCGTCTTCACCAATCCAGCAGGGATGACAAGGCTAAATCAGTCGGAACTGCTAGTCGGTGTCCAACCACTTTATCTGGATGCCGAATTTTCCCCCGACGAGAACACCTCCACCACCGGCAGTGATGGGGATGCCAGCACCTGGCTGCCGGCCGGGGGGTTGTACTATGTCTACAATTTGATGCCAAAGCTCAAAATAGGCGTCAGCGCGGTTGGCTATTTCGGTTTGGGATTGGAGTACGAAGACGATTGGGTGGGTCGCTATTACGCACAGGAAATTACATTGCAAGCGTTAGGCATTCAACCGGCACTGGCCTATCGAGTGAACGACTGGCTTTCGATCGGTGGCGGGGTGGTGGCGTTGTACGGCGTGCTGGAGGATAAGGCCGCAGTGAACAACATCGGCCCGAATCGACCGGACGGCCAACTGGAGATCGAGGACAGTGACTTGACCTACCAGGTGAACCTGGGGATTTTGGTGGAGCCCCGCCAGGGGACGCGTTTCGGCCTGACATATCTTTCGGAGGGAGACCTGGAATTCAAGGACGTGCCCACTTTCAGCAATCTTGGACCCGGACTGGAAGCGATTCTGGGGGCTGCAGGGCTGCTCGACGCTGAAATAGAGGTTGAGTTCACCATGCCCCAGGCAATTATGTTCAGCGCCTTCCACGAACTCACCGGCCAATGGGCGATTATGGGTAACCTGGGCTGGCAGGATTGGTCGGAGTTCGGCAATGTGGGCGTCGCCGTGACCTCCCAGACCACCACGAGTCTCACCTTCGACCGCAACTACAAGGATACCTGGCATGCCGCCGTCGGTGCCCACTACAGGGTGACGGCCTCCTGGCTATTGACGGCCGGCGTTGCCTACGACAGCTCCATGATGGATGACGAGGATCGAACGCCGGATCTACCGCTAGGAGAGAGTTGGCGCTTCGGACTGGGCGCTCGCTACGACTGGTCCGAAAAGCTGGCTTTGGGTGCGGGGTACACGTTTCTTTGGAGCGGGGACCTGGATATGGACGTCAACCGGGGGCCGTTGGCGGGAAGGGTGTCGGGCAGCTATGAAGACACATCGATGAGTTTCATAAATTTCTACCTAAATTGGAAATTTTGACTAAGGATTTGGGAATCAAATAAAGGAGGAGATGGGATGAAAACAACAATGCGTACGCTGGCCATCTTAGCGGTTGCTTTTATTTTCGCGGGGATTGCAAGCTCGGCCTTCGCCGACTACGTCGGCGTCGTTCAAGCGGACAGGGAAGCGGTTAAAAATGCCATCAAGGGGCCAGGTTATTCACCTTACGCCGGCCGAAACTTTCCAAATAGGGTTCTGTGGGGTGACACCCACCTACACACTTCACTGTCATTGGATGCCAGGGCTTTCGGCGTTACTCTAGGTCCCGAGGATGCCTACCGTTTAGCGCGTGGTGAAGAAATCACCTCAAGCCACGGCGAACGGGTTAAACTGTCCCGACCTTTGGATTGGCTGGTTGTAAGTGATCATTCCGACGCCATGGGTGCGATGAATGAGATCGTCGCAGGCAATCCCGACCTGATGAGAGAACCGATGCTGAGAGACTGGCACGATCGGCTCAGGCAGGGCGGTGAGACGGCCCTTGGCGCGACCATGGAGATAATAGAAACATTTGCCGGTATCTCCGGGGAAAAGATACCGGCTGCTATATCGGATAGAAGCTTCGTCGGTTCGATCTGGAAGCGATATCTCCAAGCTGCCGAAAAGTACAACGATCCGGGTCGGTTTACCACTATCATCGGCTACGAGTGGACCTCCACCGAAAACGGTAACAACCTGCATCGCAACGTTCTTTACAGGGATGGGGCTGCTGAGGCGAGGCAGATGCTGCCTTATACTGCAGCGGAGAGTTTTAATCCCGAGGACCTCTGGAAGTGGATGGCGGCCTATGAAGACAAGACGGGCGGCAGAGTGCTTGCCTTAGCGCACAACGGCAACGTCAGCAACGGGCTGATGTTTCCGGAAATCAATCCGGTCACCGGCAAGCCGCTTACCAAAGCGTATGCCGAAACACGGATCCGCTGGGAACCGATCTACGAAATCACCCAGATCAAGGGTGATGGAGAGTCGCATCCATACCTTTCTCCGGACGACGAGTTTGCCGGCTACGATACGCTATGGGATAAAAGCAATCTAGGACCGGTCCCCAAAAAGCCTGAGATGTACCAATATGAATATGCGCGTGAAGCGCTGAAAATCGGTCTGCAGCAGGAAGCCAAATTGGGTGTAAACCCCTATAAATTCGGGGTGGTGGGTTCTACGGACAGCCACACGGCCCTGGCCACAGGTGAAGAGGATAATTTCTTCGGCAAGCACAGCGCCAAAGAACCCCAGCCGGACCGGTGGAAAAAGCTCGTAGGCCAATTCGGTGATATTAAATTCTACGGTTGGGAGCAGGTCTCTTCCGGCTATGCGGCCGTCTGGGCCACGGAGAACACGCGCACCGCAATTTGGGACGCCATGAAGCGTAAAGAGGTTTATGCGACTACGGGCTCCCGCATAACCGTCTGGTTTTTCGGAGGATGGAATTTTACAAAAGCAGATGCGCAGGAAAGAAGACCCGGCATCAGCGGATACTCCAAAGGCGTATCCATGGGCGGCGATCTGACAAGGGCGCCGGATGGCAAAGCGCCGACCTTCCTGGTCGCTGCCCTCAAGGATCCTTACAGCGGCAACCTGGACCGTATCCAGATCATCAAAGGCTGGCTCGACGAAGAAGGTAAAACTCACGAAAAGGTCTATGATGTCGTCTGGAGCGATGTCGAGCGCCGCCAACCGGGCAGCAACGGGAAGCTTCCACCAGTCGGCAATACCGTGGATGTGAAAAACGCCACTTGGACCAACACCATCGGTGATTCCGAGCTGATTACGGTTTGGCAGGATCCGGATTTTAACCCGGAACAGAAGGCTTTCTATTACGCCCGGGTGATCGAGATTCCGACGCCGCGCTGGACCGCCTACGATGCCAAGCGCTACGGTGTAAAAATGGATCCCAAGGTTCCCATGACCACGCAGGAGCGGGCATACACTTCACCCATCTGGTACTCACCTTGAGCGAGTCGAAGGATAAACGCGTTGATTTAAAGCTCGACTATATTTAGGCTGTCATCAACATAATAAAAATATTTCGATAAAAGGAGGCATTCGATGAAACTACGCTCTGTTTTTATCATAGGCATAGCTGTTTTAGTCCTTGCCATTTCAGCTTCCGCCCAGATGTTGCCCTCCAAGGAATCCCTTTCGAATCTATATCCCGGAAAGGCCTATTCGCCGTATGCGCAAAGATCCTTTCCGAGTTACCCACTCTGGGGCGATACGCACCTGCATACGGGTCTTTCGGTGGACGCCGGTTTATTTGGTGCCCGCTTGGGACTGGAGGAAGCCTATCGATTCGCCAGGGGCGAAGAGGTCATCAGCTCAACCGGACAGCCGGCCAAACTTTCACGACCGCTGGACTGGCTGGCGATCACCGATCATTCTGATGCCATGGGATTCTTCCAGGATCTTGCCGCCGGTGCTCCCAATATCCTCGCATTCGAAGAAGGTCAACGCTGGTACAAGGGCCTCCAGCAAGGCGGCGAGGCGGCGGTAGCTGCCACGCTGGACCTTATCACCACCTTTTCGCAGGGCAAAATCCCCCCCGAGCTGATGACCGATTACTCTCCGGGCTCAAAGAAATATGCGTCTGTCTGGGAACACGTGGTAAAGACTGCCGATGCATTCAATGACCCCGGGCACTTCACGGCGCTCATCGGATTCGAGTGGACCTCGCTCGTCAAAGGCAATAATCTGCACCGCAACGTAATCTTTCGTGACGACGCAGATAAAGCCGGACGGGTCGTGCCGTATACGACCCAGGCACCCACCGGCAGCACCGACCCGCTTGACCTCTACCGGTGGCTGGAAAATTACGAAGCCATGACCGGCGGCTCCGCCCTGGCTTTGGCGCATAACGGCAACCTCTCAAATGGATGGATGTTTCCGGTGGAAGCGCAGTATACCGGACGCAAGCTCGATGAGGCCTACGTGACCAAGCGCGCGCGCTGGGAACCGATGTACGAGGTCACACAGATCAAAGGTGACGGTGAGGCTCATCCGCTGCTGTCACCTGACGACGCGTTTGCTGATTACGAGACCTGGGACGCCGGCAACCTTGATTTGAGTGAAGCCAAAACCGATGACATGCTGGCCGGCGAGTATGCCCGTGAGGCGCTCAAGATCGGCCTTGCACTGAAATCCAGGTTTGGGACCAATCCGTACAAGTTCGGACTTGTGGGCTCGACCGACAGCCATACCGCTCTGGCGACTGCCCAGGAGGACAATTTCTTCGGCAAGCACTCGGGTTCCGAACCTTCTCCCGACCGTATGCAACACCCTTTCACAAAGACCGCCAATGGTGTCTTCGAGGGTTGGCAGACGGTCGCATCGGGCCTCGCAGCGGTCTGGGCCACGGAAAACACACGTGATGCAATCTGGGATGCCATGGCGCGCAAAGAGGTATATGCCACCACCGGCTCGCGCATGCTAGTGCGCTTTTTCGGCGGCTGGGACTATACAGCGGAAGATCTTAACAGCCGCCAGCCGGCCTTTCGCGGCTATGAGAAGGGCGTACCGATGGGCGGAGACCTGCGCCCACCATCGGGCAGCGGAGCCGCGCGCTTCATGGTCTATGCCCTGCGCGACCCCATCGGTGCGAACCTGGATCGCATCCAAATCGTCAAGGGCTGGCTCGATGCCACCGGCAGGACCCACGAGAAGGTCTACAATGTTGCCTGGTCGCCGGGTCGCAAATTGAATGCGAATGGGGCGCTGCCGCCTGTGGGCAACACGGTTGATGTGAAAGCCGCCAACTGGACTAATACGATCGGCTCGGCAGAGCTGGGTACCGTGTGGACGGATCCGGATTTTGATCCCAAGCAACCGGCGTTTTACTATGCGCGTGTGATCGAGATCCCGACACCGCGCTGGATTGTCTATGACGCTTTTCGTTTTGGCGAGAGTCTCCCAAAAGGCGCCGAGACTATCCATCAAGAGCGTGCATACACGTCACCGATTTGGTATTCACCGAAGAAATAGTATCGATACTTCGATTGTTGAAGATTGGAAAAACCGCACGACGGCTGCGAGCTGTATGGACCCGCTTGCGGCCGTTGTCATTTAAACGGTAAGAAAAAAGGAGCAAGCAGCAATGCTTTTTAAAAGGCGCTCTGCAGAGAAAAAGCCCCCCGAGGCCAAGCGAAGATCCTGGCGAGTTTGGCGCGAACCGCTGATTCATTTTTTTGTCCTGGGTCTGGCTGTTTTCGGACTTCATGCTGCCTTGGATCGAAATTCGGAAGCAATTGGCGATGATCCTTTTCTGGTGGAGATTTCATCAGCTCATGTAGAATGGATGCATACTTTGTTCAATAAACAGATGGGACGCGCCCCCACGGCCCGGGATCTAAGAGGCCAGGTCAATCAGCTTATTCGGGAACAGATTCTCAGTCGCGAAGCCGTTGCTATGGGATTGGATAAGGATGATATAGTGGTGCGGCGTCGATTGGCCCAGAAAATGGAATTCCTGTTCAAGGATTTGTCAGCCATTACCGAGCCGACGGAAGAAGATTTGCGATCATACTATTTTGAGAACCGCCGGAAATATGAAACCCAACCGCAGGTGACCTTCACGCATGTCTTCTTCAATGCTGCTAACCGGGGGATTGAAGGGGCTGAACAGGCAGCCCAGTCATTCATCAACGAAGGTGTTGACCCCTCTAAGGCAACCATGCGCGGAGATCTTTCAATTCTAGAGACCGGCTGCGCCCAGTGCAGTGTGCGGGAGATAAGAGACCGCTTCGGCATGGATTTTGCGGATGCCCTTGAAGACCTGTCTCCCGGATCCTGGTATGGACCTGTCAAGTCGGCGTATGGGATACACGCAGTTTATGTCCATGATCGCCTGGAGGCCACCCTGCCGGACTTTAATGATATCATAGACCAGGTGAGTGCGGATTTGATGTTCGCCAATCAGGAGGCAAATACTCACAAGGTGTATGGCAAAATTCGTTTGAAATACCGGGTTCTGGTCGAAGGCTTGCCTTATGATCTCGATATCAACAGCTAAAAGTATCCGTATCGGACCTGCCGATTCGTTCGAATACACCAGGGGAAAAGGGACCGACGTGTTCCATATCAAGAAATCACGGTGTATCTTCTTCAAATGGATTCATTGGGTGATTCTGCTCTGGTTTACCATACCCAACCCGGCGTTGGCCGATAATATCCGTCCGGCTTATCTGGAAATTGAGGAACTGGCATCCGGCAACATCCGTGTGGTCTGGAAAGTACCGCTTGGCCAGGGAATCCCGTCGCATTTTAAGCCCTCCTTCCCGAAACACTTCCGAATCGTACCGCCACGAAAGAATTTGAAAACCAATGATGCCATTGTCGAGACCTGGCATATGATGGTTGGTGATAACGGACTGGTCGGTGCCCAAATAGGAATAGACGGGTTAGAGCAAACGACTACGGATGCCTTAGTGCGTATCCGGCTATTCGACGGGTCCACCCATCGAGTGGTTCTGCGACCTTCCGAAAGATCCACAATGATTCCCGATCCTCATAAATCGGAGAAGGCAACAATAAAATTCCAAAGCGGCTTGCTGCGGTTCATCGACCATTGGCGCTATGGCTTCTTACTGGCCATAGGTTTGGTCCTCAGCTTTTTGCCCATGGCACGGCGCAGGGGCATCGCGGTGTGCACGGTGGCACTTGTCTGCGGTTCAATATGCGGCTATGCTATAGGCGGCCTGACGGTTCCTGATAAAGGTTTTAGGCCCGATAGTCCATCCAAAGCGGAGACGGCTAAGATCCTTCAAGGTTTGTTGCTGAATACCTACCGGGCTTTTATGCTTCAGGAGGATGAAGATATCTACGATGTCCTGGCGCGCAGCGTTTCCGGGGATTTTTTGGGTGAAGTTTATTTGCAGAATCGTGAGAAAATGCGGATGAGCGAATCAGATGGAACGATGGCCATTGTACATCAACTGGATATCAAATCGATTAACTCTATTGATCGAAATAAGGACGGCAGTATCAGCATGGTTGCCCATTGGGATGTTTACGGCTCGGTGCATCATCAAAGGCATGTCCATTATCGATGTAATACCTACACGGCCGAGGTAACAATCGAGCCAACAGACACTTACTGGAAACTTGAAAAGATTCAGTTGTTGGATGAGCAGCGAGTATTATAAGATCCGCATTCGGATGTCCTCGGGGATTTATTTCCCGCCGCCGGTGCGCACGGTAGACCTTTCCAAGAGCAATGGGGGATCCCGCTTTCTATGCCAACCAAACACTGCGATCTATCGCCAGGACCTCGCTTGATCTCGACTCTCCGCTAATTAGATGGGTTCAAGGAATTTCAATTAAATTCTTCTGAATTTGCCCTATAGTCTTTGTCGGTCCAATCGATACCTTTTACTAGCACTAATTTGGCGGAAAATTATGATATGTAAAGTTGTAAACTAATCGTATAGCTGCGCTTTTGGTACTGTGCTCTGATGGTAATTTAACCTTGACTGCAAATATTTTTTGTTGTTATTAGGTTGGTCAACCAAACTATAAAGGATGGATATGGGCCGAAAAAATAACGCATATGAGCGCAGAGAACAAATCGTATGGGCTTTATTTGACTGCTTGGCTGAAAAGGGCCATGAAAAAATTACAATTAAAACGATTGCTGCTCAGGCAAAAATGGCCCCCGGGATTATCCACTATTACTTTAAAAGCAAAGACGAAATTGTTGCGATATTGGCAGAAGCCATTCTGGAAAAATACAGCAACATATTCTATTCAAGACTTGCCAAGGCAAATACCCGCCAGCAACGCATCGAATCTTTGATAGATTTTCTTGTCGACATTATCTTCGACCGTCGTCTAAACCGAGCATTTTACAACCTGGTACAGATGTCATTTGAGAGAGCGCGTCTTCAAAAGGTCATGAAATCAATGTTTAAGAATTATCGCCAAGAACTTGCAGGGGCTGTTATCGAAATAGGTGCTGATCCTGCTAATCCCATGTTAGGCGCTGCATTGCTTGCGATCACCGAAGGGATTACGGTGCAACTGCTGATAGACCCGCAAGCCATGAAGCGGATCGAGGTCTACGAATTTATCTCCGGGGCTGTAAGAGATCTTTTGTAAATGATTTGAACGTCTTTGCCTACTTGTTGAAAACAGGAAATCCGGACAGAAGCGCTGATATCCGGTACCGTTTATCTACTTGCAATCTGCCGTACTGATCAAGAACACAAGGATGGAGACTTAACATGAATATCACAGCAATGTATATCAAAACGCTATTCTTGCTTTTATGTGCTTTATCGACGGCCCCGTTGCTGTGGGCCCAAGATGTGCCCAAGCCCAATATCGTGGTAATCATGACCGACAACCTGGGCTACGGCGACCTGGGTGCTTATGGCGGTTTGCGTGCGCCGACACCGAGGATTGATCAACTTGCCGACGAAGGCGTTTTGTTCCAGGACTTTCAAGTTGAGCCAAACTGCACCCCATCCCGCGCCGCTTTTATGACCGGTCGCATGCCCATTCGGTCCGGTACGGACGGTCTGGTTATGCCGGGTCAGCCAGGCGGTCTGCATCCCATGGAAGTCACTATTGCCGAGGTACTGAAAGGCGCCGGCTATGCCACCGCTTACTACGGTAAGTGGCATCTGGGTGAGATCGCCGAACGCGAACCGCAAATGCAAGGTTTCGATTATTGGTACGGGATTCACAATACCAGTCTGCCGGTCGATCCTGACTTCCCCGGCACGGATATGGAAGTCATTGAAGCCCAGAAAGTTATGCAAGGCCGCGCCGGTAAACCTGCCAAAGCAGTGCGTGACATGGATATAGCCTATCGCCCCCTCATTGACCGTGATCTGACCGAAATGAGTGCCGACTTCATCAAGAAAGAGGCGCAATCTTCAAAGCCTTTTTTCCTGCTGACGTCCTACATCAATCCCCATCATCCGGTGGTGCCGCACCCTGATTTTGCAGGTAAATCCGGTGGCGGGGCCTATCCCGATGTACTGATGGAGATCGACTACAACACCGGCTTGATCCTCGATGCCATCGATGAGGCCGGCATTCGCGACGATACCATCGTATTCTGGTTTTCCGACAACGGCCCAACCCGTTACAGCCTGCATCCGGATCAAAACGGCGACAATGGAATGTGGTCGGGTGAACTGGGCTCCGCCTGGGAAGGCAGTCTGCGTACCGCCGGTATGATGCGCTGGCCCTATAAAATTCGAGCAGACTGGAAAACACAACAAATGATTCACGTTATGGATATGTTTACCACTCTGGGTAATATCGGCGGCGGCGACATCCCTGCCGATCGGCCGATTGACGGCGTGGATCAGACCGACTGGTTACTGGGCAGACAGAACAACTCTGCCCGTGACAGCCGTTTGGTCTTTTTTAATGGCAATTTTGTCGGTATCCGTTGGCGGCAGTTCAAGTTTCTGACAATGGAATACGAAAAGAAAGGCTCGCTTACCCGTCCGGCCTACACCGGGGTCTCGGTCCCGCAGCTATATAACCTGAAGACCGATCCGAAAGAGGAATACAACCTCGTAGGTGAAAGCGGTGCCACCAACGTTGGCGCGCATATGCTCAAGATGGGTGTCAACGCTCAGATGAGCTTCCAGGAGTTCCCCAATATGGACTACTCTAAAATGACCCGGGACAGATAGACGACTTCTTGATAAGAGCTTGTGGGGCTGAACGATACTTTGTTATGACGACTTTTGGAAAGGCAAACAGAAGAAGTCCAACCGCGAGGGATTTATTATCTACAACAATGCCGATGTCTACGGGTATAAGTGGCGCAACTGGAAGATGCACCTTGTCGAACTGGAAAACATGAACAGTGAGCCCTTGAAGCTCAGCGTACCGCGGATCTACAACCTGATCACGGATTCCAAAGAGGAATACCTGGTGCCGCCGTCGGAAGGCACTTGGGTGCTTCCGGTGATGTTCAAAAAGATCGTTGAGTTTCAGAAAACCCTTGCTCAAGAACCGCCGATCAGATTGGGCACGCCGGATCCGTATAAACCGCCTAAATAAACGTCTCGAGAAGCTGAGCAAATAAACTTGTAACTGTGGGAGGGTGCCTTAGATGAATTTAATCACTCGACTTTTATGCATCCCGCTACTATGTACAATCCTGTTCACGACCTCATCCTGGGCGGCAGCATTGTGGCTGTACGAAGGCGGCGCACCTGACCTGGGAACGGCTGCAGCCGGACGGGCAGCCGCCGCAGCAGACGCTTCAACGGTTGTTGGCAATCCGGCCGGCATGACACACCTGGACCGCTCCCAGATGCTGGCCGCCTTGCAGGGAATTTATATCAATTCTAGGTTTGACACCGAGCTGTCCGGATTCGGCGGCGGCGACGGCGGCAACAGCGGGGGATTCGTACCCAGCGGCAGCCTGCATTACGTCCATCGCGTCACGGACAGTCTCAGGCTCGGGATTGGTGCAGGCTCCTATTTCGGTTTGGGCGGCGACTACGGTGACGATTGGGCGGGACGCTATTACACTACCGAAACCGACCTTCTGACTTTTGGCGTCAATCCCGGTGTGGGTTACCGGATCAACAACTGGTTCTCCGTCGGGGCCGGCTTCAGCCTGCTTTATGCAGAACTCGACCAGAAAGCAGCCGTGAACAATAGCGCTGTACCCGGACAGGCGGGAATGGCCGATGGGAAGCTCGAAATGGAGGCCGACGATGAGCTACGGCTTCAATCTGGGTCTTCTCGTATCACCCTGGAGCAGCACACGGTTCGGTCTCACCTATCGATCCGAGGTTGATCTCGAATTCGAAGATGCGGTTTCTTTGAAGAATATCGGCCCGATTCTGCAGGGATTGCTCAACCTGTCGGGGCTTGCCGGAAGCGAGGTGGACATCGACATGACCGTTCCCCAAGCCGTGCTGCTCAGCGGCTACCACCAGTTGACGGAACACTGGGCCGTCATGGCAAATATCGGCTGGCAGGACTGGAGCGAATTCGGCAAACAGGATTTCACACTAAGGTCGACGAACGCGACCACATTCACCCAGGAACTTGACTACGACGACACCTGGCACATCGCCCTGGGGGCCCAGTATCGCTTTGCCGAACGCTGGCTGTGGTCGGTGGGGGCGGCTTATGACACCTCTCCCATGGATGACGCTGATCAGCGCACGCCAGACCTGCCCCTGGACCGGCAGGTCCGCGTCGGAACCGGGATACAGTATGATTGGAATCAGGATGTGACTGTTGGAGTCGCTTATGAGTACATGGACGCTGGAGAGGCCGAGATCGACCAAGCCGGTGGACCCTTAAAAGGACCGCTCAAGGGTGAATACGATCCCAATGCAATCCATTTTTTTGCAGTCAACTTGATTTGGAAGTATTAATCTGCGATTGGATTAGTAAATGAACTTCACAGCTTTCTGAATTTTCCCTATAGTAGTTGCCGGTCCAATCGATACCTTTTACTATCACTAATTTGGCGGGAAATTATGATATGAAAGGTTGTAAACTAGTCGTATAGCTGCGCTTTTAGTATTGTAAGGTATCTCGATGTCTGTGTACATAGCGCAAGTTTAAGTTTAGACAAATCTCTTGACATAACTACCACATTGTAATACTTAAATCTAATCTCAAAATTGATTCTCTATTTCCGATGCCTTGTCTTTCAGTCGTACCGATTGTTCCTATTTCGCAAATCACCAAATAAAGCCTCATAGACTCAAATTCAACAAAGAGGAAATATTCTTCCAAAACCGTTCGTGGTTGCAATCTGCTAATTGACATTCAGCCGGAAAGGAGGAAATGATTATGTGGGTAAGACTAGCTTTAGCCAAGATCAAACCTGAAAGCGTGGATGAATTCAGGAAAATATGGAACGATGAAGTGCGGCCGATAATAGAAAAGCAGAGAGGTTTCTTAAATGCAATGTTTTTGGAACCCGTTAGCGAGGAAGACGATTTTATCTCCTGCACCTTGTGGGAAAGCCAGGAGAGCGGAGATGCATATGAAGCCAGCGGCACCTACAAGGAGATGGTGGGCAAAATTGTGCATACGCTTGCAGCGCCACCTGAGGTGAAATCATATGAGGTTAAAAGGTAGCCGGCAAGATCATAAAGATTGCTCGGAAAGGTGCGTTTCTTGTTACAGCAGGCAGCTTATTAGGTCCTTTCCGACAAAAATAATCCTCGTCAATCATGATCGTTGACCTCATAAGCACCTATGATTATTTATAATAATTAGCGCTTGAATCTATCATCCCTTTCCCGCTCACTTCTCAACCTCCAAATGTTGATCGAAACTATGCCAAGAGAAGGTTTGAAACGCAAACTCGCCGCAATCCTCAGTGCTGATGTCGAAGGTTACAGTCGCCTCATGGGTAACGATGAGGCCGGTACCATCCATACCTTGACGGCATACAAAGAGGCGATGACCGTCCTCATAAAGCAGAGTCGAGGTCGGGTAGTTGATGCCCCGGGAGACAACTTACTGGCCGAGTTTTACAGTGTGGTGGATGCAGTGCAATGTGCGGTCGAGATCCAGCGGGCGTTGGCCGAACGCAACAGGAAACTACCCAAAGAGCGCAAAATGGTATTCCGCATCGGCGTCAATCTTGGAGATGTCGTCGAAAAAAAGAATCGAATTTACGGTGATGGCGTAAATATTGCCGCTCGTTTAGAAAGCATATGCGAAGGCGGCGGCGTTTGCATTTCCGGTACAGCATTTGAGCATATTGAAAACAAACTTGATCTGGAGTTCGAGGATCTTGGTGATCATCAAGTAAAAAATATTGCAAAGCCGGTCCGGGTTTATCGCGTTCGACTAATGACCGATGCAAAAAATGAGAAAAAACCTTCCCATCAGAAGCCCTCTATCGCTGTTTTGCCGCTTACATATTTCAGCAACGATCCCAGTCAGGATTTCCTGGCTGATGGGACCTCTGATAACATTATTACTGCCCTTTCCAAGATTCCCGATTTATTTGTGGTTGCTCGAAACTCTACCTTCACTTACAAAGGAAGGGCAGTTAATGTACAACAAGTCGGTCGGGAACTGGCGGTGAAATATGTCCTGGAGGGCAGTTTTCAAAGCTCAGGAAATCGAGTTCGCATCCACGCTCAGCTGGTCGATGCTACGAATGGACATCACATTTGGGCAGAGCGATATGACCGGGTTTTGGAAGATATTTTTGACCTCCAGGACGAAATTACGGTGAAAATTTTAACTGCTCTCCAGGTGCAATTGACTGCGGATGAACAAGCTCGCGCCCGGATAAAGTCGACGAACAATTTAGAAGCCTGGGGAAATCTGATTGAAGCAGTAAAATATTTGCACAGTGCAGCGCCAGACAATGTTGCTAAAGCGAGAGAGCTTTGTGAGCAGGCATTACAAATTGATCCGAACTACGTGGGCGCTTTAAATGCATTAACCTGGACGTATTTACGTGATGCCCGTTTTGGATTCGGCCAATCACGCCAAAAATCTTTAGATATGGCTATTGAATTAAATCAAAGATCGTTCAAACTGGATAAAACCGATCCAGTTGGTCACTCAGCTAAGAGCCATATTTATTTACTTATTAAACGTTTTGATGACGCTTTGGATTTCGGAGAAAAATCCATATTGCTCGGACCAAATTATGCTGATATTCACGCATTTTATGCTCAGGTAAAATTCTCTGTGGGTTTGTGGGAGGATTGTATCGCCCTTATAAAAAAGGCGATGCGTCTTCATCCATTATATCCACCCTGGTATTTATTTTTTTTAGGAGTGTCCTATGCCAGAGTCGGTAAACTTGATGAGGCGATTGCAAACCTAAAAGATTGCATCGCTCGTGAGCCTGATAGTTGGATAGCGTATCTGGGTTTAGCAACCTTATATGTAAAAATGGGTATGGAGGACAAGGCCCGTGATTTAGTTGATCAAGTGAATCAATTGAATACTGGGTTATCATTGGAACAATTCAAACAAATAGCAATCTATAAGGATGAGGCTTTGTTGGAAGATACAATTGGTGCGTTGCGCAAAGCGGGGCTGAAATGAATTGAATCCAACCTTCTTTACCAGATACCTCCAGCATACTTGTCCAGTCGGTTGCACTCCAACGATTGATATACACTTTTGGTACGTCAACCAAACACTGCGACCTATCGCAGGGACTTCGCTTGATTTCGACTCTCCGCTATATAGATGGCCTTAACGAATTTCATTTCAATTTTTCTGATTTTGCCCTATAGTCCTTTTCGGTCCAATCGAATCCTTCTATTCCAATAATCCCATAGGTTTGGAGAACAGCGATGGAATTGACCCTCTACCAGATCGATGCCTTTGCATCGAATGTATTTGAAGGCAATCCGGCCGCAGTCTGTCCCTTGGACGCCTGGCTGCCCGATGCAACCATGCAGGCGATTGCCACGGAGAACAATTTGTCTGAAACCGCCTTTTTCGTCCCCAAAGACGATGGTTTCCACATCCGCTGGTTCACGCCGGCAAGCGAGGTGGATCTGTGCGGCCATGCAACCCTGGCTTCGGCCTACGTCCTGTTTAACATTCTGGGCTACAAAAAAGAGGCCATTCAGTTCGATTCAAGATCAGGAATTCTGGGTGTCGCCCGGCGGGATGACTGGCTGACCCTCGATTTTCCCAAACAAGCCCCGGTTGCCTGCGATACACCCGCAGAACTCGTTGCGGCATTCAACCTCACGCCGGTGGCATGCCTGAGGTCCGCAGATCTTATCGCGGTTTTTGAAAATGAAGCGGATGTTGAATCGGCCGATCCTGATTTCGAGCAGCTCAAAAAGCTCGATACCCGCGGGGTGGTCATCACCGCACCGTCTTCGCGCTATGATTTTGTTGCCCGCTTTTTTGCTCCCAAATATGGAATCCCTGAAGATCCGGTCACCGGTTCGGCCTACACCCAGCTGGCGCCCTACTGGGCGGCGCAGCTGGGCGCCGAGAAATTTCGTGCCAAACAGGTGTCGGCGCGCGGCGGCGAGTTGACCTGTGAGATTGTTGGGGACCGCGTGCTGATTGCGGGCAAAGCGGTGAAATATATGCAAGGCACCATTTCAATCTAGAGGCGTGTCTTAATAATATCTTGTAAATTTCGACAATGTGTATTGATCAGGTGGCGTCTTTGAAGCAAAAAAATCCCCAGCACCAAAAAGCAAATTATTTACCCTGTTAAATAATGCTTGGCATTAAATCTACGATTTATTTAACAGGGCAGGCAATATCCTAATTCGAATTTTCAACACGCGCCGCAAGCGCCTGGGCTGCACATGACCAAAACACGGTTTGGACTTGGATCCAGGTTTTGGAACGCTAAAGCACCTATCGAGGCCAGACCGAATAGATCCAATGCAGCTGATTCATCCGATTCATCCGATTCATCCGATTGATTCATCCGATTTATTTGATGAAAAAAATACCCAAAGCCGAAGCGATCCGGGAAAATGAGCTGACCATCCTGCGCCGAAAGGTGGCAGACCTCGAGGCGCAGTGCGCCCGCCAGATGCGTATCGAGGAAAGACTCAGGGAGTCGGAAACAGAAACGAAGTCGCCCTGATCAACATCATCAATACCAACCTCGAGCAGATCACCTCACCCTTTACCCAGAGACTGTCGATTAAGTTTAGGGGTCTTTCACCCCGGGAAGTTCAGATCGCCAATCTGATCCGGCAGGGATGGTCAACCAAGGAAATGGCCGACCTGCTGAACGTTTCCCGCTACACCGTAGAGACGTACCGGGCGAGCATAAGGCAGAAATTCGGCCTGAAAAACAAAAAAGTGAATCTGGCATCATACCTTCAATCATTTAAATGGTGACTAATTTATTTGGTCATTAAATAGTCGTTTTTTCCCCCTTGTGTTATTTTCGGGTTTTAGGTAAAACCAACCTCAATCGGTTCCTGAATCGGATAAACCTCTTTTAAGATTCTCCTGCACTATACTGCACCTCAGCCGAGATTATGCCGGTCGATTCAAGATTCCGGCTCTATATATTCAATCATTTTTCGCGGACATTTCCAGTCTCTAAGCAAAGAAACCAAATCCACCAACCATAGGAGGGCTTATGTCAGATGAATTGGGTCTTCAGGAAAAGAGTATCGACGTTGCTGTCCAGCAGATGATTACCAAAGCCGAGAAGGACGGGGTGGCCACGGTCTGGGACCGCTATGCCGCCATGACCCCCCAGTGCGGTTATGGAGACACGGGGCTATGCTGCCGCCACTGCCTCCAGGGTCCCTGCAGGATACACCCCTTCGGCGAGGAGCCCAGCACCGGAATCTGCGGGACCACGGCCGATGTGATGGTGGCCAGGGGATTGGACCGCGCCATTGCCGCCGGTACGGCCGCGCACTCGGGCCATGCCAAGCATCTTGCCCACACCATGCTGAAAATGGCCAAGGGTGAGGCCGCAGATTATTCCATCAAGGACCCGGACAAGCTCAAGGCCGTGGCCGGACGTCTGGGCATTGGCGTCGAGGGCAGGGCGGACATGGAGATTGCCGGTGATGTCGCCCGCGCGGCCCTGGCGGATTTCCATGAAAAGGACACCCCGGTGCTGTGGGCCGCCACCGTGGTGACGCCGGGCCGGGTGAAAGTGCTCTCGGATCTGGGGGCGGTCCCCAAGGGCATCGATCACGAGGTTTCCGAGATCATGCACCGCACCCTGTACGGGGTCGATGCGGATGCCGTCAATCTGCTGATCGCCGGAATCAGATGTGGAGTGGCCGATCTGGCCGGGTGCTATATGGGGACCGACTTGGCCGACATCATGTTTGGAACCCCCACGCCTCTGGTGTCCGCGGCCAACATGGGCACCCTCAAAGAGGATATGGTCAACATCGCCGTTCACGGGCACAACCCGGTCCTGTCGGAAATCATCGTTGCCGTGGCCGGCGAAATGCAGCAGGAGGCTGCCGCCGCGGGCGCCTCCGGAATCAATCTGGTAGGCGTGTGCTGCACCGGAAACGAGCTTATGGAGCGTCACGGCATACCGTCCTGCACCCATTCGGTCAGCCAGGAAATGGCCCTGTTGACCGGCGCCGTGGACGCCATGGTGGTCGACTATCAATGCATTATGCCGGCAGTGGTTACGGTGGCCGAATGCGTGGGCACCAAAATCGTCACCACCATGGAGCTTTGCAAAATAACGGGTGCGGAGCATATTGAATTCAAGGAGGAGGCCGCGGTTGAAAAGGCCAAAGAAGTCATCCGAGTTGCCATAGAAGGCTTTGGCCGCCGCAAGGGCAAACCGGTCGAAATACCCGATGTTCAGGATACCGTGGTCGCAGGTTTTTCGGCTGAATCCGTTGTGGCCGCGCTGGCCAAGCTGGATGCCGAAGATCCGCTCAAGCCCCTGGTCGACAACATCAAAAACGGCAATATCCGGGGCGTGTGCCTGTTCGCCGGGTGCAACAATGTCAAGGTATCCCAGGACAAGAATTTCAAGATTATGGCCCAAAGGCTTTTAAAGGAAAATGTCCTTGTGGTGGCCACCGGGTGCGGTGCCGGCGCCCTGATGCGTCATGGTTTCATGGATCCCGCCAATACCGGCGAGTTTTGCGGCGACGGGTTGAAAGCCGTCCTGACGGCCATCGGCGAAGCCAACGGCCTGAACGGACCGCTGCCGCCCGTGCTGCACCTGGGCTCCTGCGTCGACAATTCAAGGGCGGTGGCACTGACCGTTGCGCTGGCCAACTATCTGGGAGTGGACACCGACAAACTGCCCGTGGTGGCTTCGGCCGCCGAGGCTGTTTCGGAAAAGGCCGTGTCCATCGGCACCTATGCCGTGGCCGCCGGTCTTCCCACCCACGTCGGCGTGATGCTGCCCGTTCTTGGCAGCCCGGCGGTGACCCAGGTGCTGACGGACAAAGTCAGGGGCCTGACCGGCGGCTATTTTATCGTCGATTTGGATCCGGAAACGTCGGCGGACAAACTATTGGCTGCCATTGATGAACGCCGCAAGGGCCTCGGACTTTGATGCGGTTTGCAGGTTTTTGGCAGAGCCACCAACCATCAAATGGAAACAAGGAGCCAGCTATGTATCAGCCAAAAGAAATATTTGTGGTCACGAACCGCTGTACGGCCTGCAAATCCTGTGAAATTGCCTGCGCCGTGGAGCACTCCGGGACCAAGAGCCTTTACGACGCGCTAATTGAAAAACCGGCCCCCAAAAACCGACTTTTTGTCGAATGGGTCGCACCGGACGCCAACGTGCCCATTGTCTGCCGGCACTGTGAGGATGCGCCCTGCATGCATGCCTGCATCAGCGGCGCCATCAGCCGCACCGACGACGGGGTCGTGATGACGGAAAGCGACAAATGCATCGGTTGCTGGACTTGCGTGATGGTCTGCCCCTACGGCGTGATCGGCCGCCATCTGGAGGAACACAAGGCCTATCGCTGCGACCGCTGTCCGGACAGGGAAATTCCGGCCTGCGTGAGCGCATGCCCCACCCAGGCCCTGGTCTACCAGACGGTGGATTCCTATTCACGGGATGTCCGCCTGGATGCGGCCGGTGAATTGATCGCCGGAGAAGGGGGGTAAGATGGCAGCCTACCAAACGACTTACGTTATCGTCGGGGGCAGTGCGGCCGGCATGGCCGCCGCCCAGGCGATCAGGGAGCAGGATCCCGACGGCATAATAACGGTGCTGTCGGAAGAGGCGGACCGGCCCTACTTCAGGCCGCTGATCCCCTATATGGTGACCGGCAAAAAGAGTGCCGCCGACGTGCAGCTGCAGGGCAACGGTCCATATACGGGGGCCGGCATCGAAATACGTACCCATTCAAGGGTTGATTCCGTGAATGCCGCCGAAAAGGTGGTGCGGGTAAACGGCGGGGGCACTGAATCTTACGACAAGCTGCTGTTTGCCACCGGAAGCCGCCCCTACATCCCGCCCGAAATCGACGGAATCGGTGCCGACGGTGTCTTCGCGCTGCGTACCCTGGCCGACGCCAAGGCCATGGCCGACCGCGTGAATGTGACCGATCATGCCGTCATGCTGGGCGGCGGGCTGCTCAACCTCAAGGCGGCCTTTGCCCTGCTGGAAAGGGGTGTGGAAGTCACCCTGGCGGTCTATTCCCCGGAAGTGCTCTCGCAGCTCATGGAACCCGCGGATGCTTTGCTGATCCGCAGCGGCCTGGACCGGGCCGGGCTGAAAATAAAGACCGGCGTCAGCGCCACCGCCGTGCTGGCGGATGAGAGCGGTGTTGCCGGTGTGGCCCTGGACGACGGTTCCGAAATGCCTTGCCAGATGGTCTGCATCGGCAAAGGGGTTCGGCCCAATGTCGGTTTTTTGACCGGCAGCGATATCACCCTTGACGAGGGGATCGTGGTGGACCGGAACACGGCCTGCAGCGCGCCGGACACCTATGCCGCCGGCGACGTGGCGGTCACCTTCGAACCGGTCAGCGGTGAGCGCATCATGACGGGCCTGTGGACCAACGCAGTGGAGATGGGCAGGTGCGCGGGCTACAACATGTCGGGCAGGAAAACGGCGTATGCCGGCACCTTCGGGATCATGAACGCCACCCAGATCGCGGACGTGCCCTTTGTCTCGATGGGCACCGTGCACACGGGCAGCACCGACTGTGAGGTGCATGTCCGCGCCGCCGAATCCACCTACCGCAAGCTGGTGTTCAGCCCGGACGGCGAGCGGCTGGTGGGAGCGCTTTTTATCGGCGACATCACCGGTGCAGGCATGTACCGTTATGTGATCAGGGAAAGAATGCCGGTCAACGGGATGAAGTCGCTGATCATCAATCAGCGGCTGCACTATGGACATTTTATGAAAAATTGAAGACAGCTGATGCCGATCGGCACCCGTGAGCCGGCCGACCGGTCCGGTGTTCTTTGGCGGCTGCCGGGGAAGCGGGTGCCGTCACCATATCTCCGTCAAATGCCGTTCTGTGCAAACGGCAGAACGAGGTTGACCAGCACATTTTCGAGTTCCTCCTGCACGTTGGAGAGATGCCGGCGCATATGGTGTTCGGCCCTGTCACCGTCGCCGTCCAAAATGCATTGGACGATTACCTCGTGCTCGACAGTCGAGCGCTGCATGCGACCTTCCAGGGCAACCAGACCCGTGCGCACGCGATACCACTGGTTGTTGAGGTCATCGATAATTTTGGCGGCCCGCTTGTTGGCGCACATGGAAAAAATAATAGCATGCAGTTGCATGTCTGATTTTTGCCACTGCGTCAGGTCATTGGCAGCGGAGGCTTCTTTCATAAATTTCAACGCCGCCCTTAGCCGCACCCTTTTGTTCTTGTCCCTGTTTTCGGATGCCTTCCTGGCAATCATGCCTTCCATTTGTATTTTGATGTCGAAGATTTCGCGAATATCCTGCAGCGAAAGGGCATATACCTTCCAGCCTTTGCCGGTATGGTTAACCAGGAATCCGTCCTGATCCAGACGCCGTAAGGCTTCCCGAACCGGTGTGCGGCTCATGTCGAGTTCATTGGCGATCATGCTGTCTGTTATGTTTTGACCCGGAGCCAGGGCCCGCTTCATGATGCGCGTTTTTACATAATTATAGGCCTGCTCCTGCCGGGTGCTGCCATGGTGGGAAGGGGGGGAAGACGGCTTAACCATCGGATTCATCCTTGTGCTCCTTTGAATATATCAATAAATTACGAACTGTTAGGCCGCGTGTCGGCGGTGATAGTTACAATAATATGTGAGCTGAAGTCAATAAAATAGCTTGACACCAAAGTCCACATACACTACTACTTCAAAAATAAAAACAAAAATATATAAAAAGTGTATTCAAAATTATCTATTTTTGTATTCATTCCAAGAATCCACCCAATTTCCTATCGAGGGCGAATCCGGCCTTGCTGATCAAATTCCGGAAAAGCGCGGGCGTAAGGCCGAAAGGGCATGCGAGTGGGTTGTGACGACAACTACAGGGGGTGTCTTTAGTTAAGGCGGTTGACCGAGGTCATGATGCCTGCTAACCATAAACCATAAATGCAAAGGGAGGAACAAACGATGAAAAAAATGCTGCTGTTGGCTCTCACGATGGTATTGGTTTTTTCAGGGCTTGGTGATGCGACTGCGGAAATGCGCAAGGTAAAGGTGGGCACCGAGGGCGCTTACCCTCCGTTTAACTATATCGATTCCAAGGGCAACCTGGTCGGCTTCGATGTCGATATCGCCAAGGCGCTGTGCAAAGCTGCGAACTTCGACTGCACCTTCGTCGTTCGGGACTGGGACGGCATCATTCCGGGTCTGCTGGCCAAGAAATACGATGCCATCATCGCGTCGATGAACATCACCGAAGAGCGCGAAAAGGTCGTCGACTTTACTGACAAATATTACCAGACCCCGGCAAAATTTGTTGCCAAAGAGGGCGCCAAATTCGAGATTACACGGGAAGGCCTGGCCGGCAAGAAAGTGGCCGTGCAACGCGCGACCATCCAGGAGAATTACCTGCGGGCCTACTTCGACAAGTGCGATATCCGGGTATACGCGACCCAGGACGAAGCCAGTGCCGATCTGGTATCCGGCCGCGTCGATCTTTTCATGTCCGATTCGGTCGCCTTGCTCGAGGGCTTTCTGAAAAAGCCGGCCGGAGCGGGCTTTGAATTCATCGGGCCGAGTTTTTTCGACAAAAAATATCTCGGCAGAGGCGCCGGTATAGCCATTCGCAAGGGGGAGAAGGAACTCGTCAGTGCCTTCAACGAAGCCCTCGAAAAGATTCGCGCGGATGGGACCTATAAAATGATCAACAACAAGTATTTCGACTTCGACGTCTACGGTGACTGATGCATAATTGAAGAAGTCGGGAACGCCATGACTCCGGTGGACAGCGGGTGATGGCGTTTTCCTTTTGTGCGATTCACATGAGGGCAAGCAATTGCTGATCAACTTGCATGGATACGGATGGATGCTGTGGGAGGGCGTCAAGGTCACCATTGCCGTGTCGGTTTGCGGAATGCTCGTGGCCGTAATCATTGGGTTGATCGGCGCCTGGGGCGCCCTGTCAAAATCCAGGCTCAGCAACCGTCTGGTCGTCACCTATACGACGGTGATCCGGGGCGTGCCGCCGCTGCTGCTGCTGTTGATCGTGTATTACGGTACCCCGACTTTGATTCAGAATATCCTTGAGCGCTACGGCATAAACATCATTATCAATTTTACACCTTTCGTGGCGGGATTTCTTTCTATCGGGTTCATCCTGGGCGCCTTTGCCACCGAGGTATTTCGGGGTGCTTTTCTGGCGGTCCCCAGGGGCCAGATCGAGGCAGGCCTGGCCTGCGGTATGCCGCGGCTGCTGCTGCTGCGACGGATCACCCTGCCGCAGATGTGGCGTTTCGCCCTGCCCGGTCTCAGCAATGTATGGCTCGTTCTTTTGAAGGCGACGTCATTGTGTGCCATCATCCAGCTGCCCGAGCTTTTGCGGAATTCAGATATCGCGGCCCGTGCGCTCAAGCTCCCGTTCACCTTTTATCTGGCCGCCTCTCTTTTGTACCTGGCCATAACCACCGTATCGACATTTTTGACCCAACGCCTGGAACATTGGGCCAATCGCGGATTCAAGAGGGATTTCTAGATGGATTTCGACCTCATATGGACGAGCCTGCCCCAGCTGCTGAAAGGCAGCCTCCTGACGGTTGAAATCACTGCCGTCACCATATTGACCGGGCTGGTGGTGGCAATCCCGATAGCGCTCATGCGCGTGTCAAAAAACCCGTTGCTTTGGGGGCCGGCCTATGGCTATATCTTTTTTATTCGGGGGACCCCGCTGTTGGCTCAGATTTTTTTGGTATATTACGGGTCCGGACAGTTTCGGGATTTTTTCGATGCGATCGGGCTCTGGGTTTTTTTTAGAGAGCCGTATTTTGCCGCCATTTTGACGCTCACGATCAACACATCGGCCTACACGGCTGAGATTCTTCGCGGCGCTATCCAGGCGGTTCCACGGGGAGACATCGAGGCCGCCCGCGCCATGGGCATGTCGCGAATCCTCCAATTTCGAAGAATCATTTTGCCCCAGGCTTTCAGACTTGCGCTGCCGGCCTACGGCAACGAGATCATCCTGCTGTTTCAGTCGACTTCGCTGGTCAGCATCATCACCCTTTTGGATCTGACCGGAATCGCACGCATAATCGCCGCCAGAACTTTTAAAATCTATGAGGTCTACCTGACGGCAGGGGCGATCTACCTGATCATCACCTACGGAATCCTCTGGCTGTTCAACCGGGTTGAATGGCGCATGATGCGGCATGTCGGCGACCATCCCGCGGCCGCCGGGAACGTCAAAAAACTTGACGTCGTCACGGTGCGATAGGCGCCGGAGCAGTAAATCCAGCCGGTCGTGCAGCAGCTTCAAGCGGTTGATTGCCAACAGCGTTCGGGGAATTAGTTTGGAGAAAGGAGATACATCATGACCAACCAGCCGGTTAGCGGCCATGACATGCCATGCTTTGCAGGACCGACCACGATGCTGCGCCTGCCCTCGGCAGCGAGTGCCGAGGGGTTGGATGCCTGTTTTGTCGGTGTTCCCGTCGACATCGGCACCGCCAATCGTTCCGGTGCGCGCTATGGGCCGCGCCAGATTCGCGCTGAGTCGACATTTCTCAGGCCCTACAACATGGCGACACGCGCGGCTCCCTACGACAGCCTTGTAGCGGCTGATGTCGGGGATGTGCCCGTCAATCCTTACAATCTTGCTGCGACGGTCGACATCATCGAATCTTATTTCGACGACATTCTAAACCATGGCTGCCGGCCGCTGGCCATGGGCGGCGATCACGTGATCACCCTGCCGATTATGAGAGCGATGCGCAAAAAGCACGGCCCGATCGGGGTTGTTCACATCGATGCTCACGCCGACATCAACGACACGATGTTCGGTGAGAAAATAGCCCATGGAACCCCCTTCCGTCGCGGTGTCGATGAAGGGCTTCTTGACTGCCGTCGGGTGGTTCAGATTGGCCTGCGCGGCACCGGATTCAGGTTGGAAAACTTCGATTGGTCGCGTGCTCAGGGCTTTCGGGTTGTCCAGGCCGAAGAGTGTTGGCACCGCTCGCTGAGCCCTCTGATGGAAGAAATAAGGGCCCAGATTTCGGGCGGTCCGGTGTATATCAGTTTTGACATTGACGCCTTGGAACCCGGGCTTGCCCCCGGCAATGGTTCGCCGGAAATCGGCGGCCTTACAACCATTCAGGTGCTTGAAATAATTCGCGGTTGTCGCGGTCTCGACGTCGTTGGAGCCGACTTGGTCGAGGTGTCGCCTCCATATGACACCTCGGGGAACACCGCGTTGATTGCAGCCCATTTCCTATACGAAATGCTGTGTATCTTGCCGGGAGTCGAGTACAGGTAGCAACCCCATCGAGCGTGAAAAAGGTATGTTGACTTGAAATGAAGGCTAAACCTGCTCTCGTCGTAGAAAATCTTCATAAAAGCTTCGGTGATCTCGAAGTTTTAAAAGGGGTTACCCTTACCGCCAACGAGGGGGATGTCATTTCGATGATCGGTTCGAGCGGTTCGGGCAAGAGCACTTTCCTGCGATGCGTCAATTTGTTGGAAATACCGGATTCCGGTCGTGTTTACATCGGTGATGAACTGATCCGGATGAAGCGCAACCGGCGCGGGGAGAGTGTTCCGGCAGATTCGAAACAAGTTGACCACATCCGCAGCCGGGTGGGGATGGTGTTCCAGCAGTTCAACCTCTGGGCCCACATGACCGTGCTTCAAAATGTTATCGAAGCACCGGTTTACGTCAAGCACCTGCCGAAGGATGAGGCCGCCCAACTCGCCATGCAGCTGCTCGAGAAAGTGGGCATCGCAGAAAAAGCCGGGAATTACCCTGCTCAGCTTTCCGGTGGGCAGCAGCAGCGGGCCGCCATTGCGCGCGCCTTGGCCATGGAACCCGATTTGTTGATGTTTGACGAGCCGACCTCAGCCCTCGATCCGGAACTGGTCGGTGAAGTGCTGCTGGTCATGAAGCAATTGGCCGAAGAAGGGCGCACCATGATCGTCGCCACCCATGAAATGGGTTTTGCCCGGGAAGTATCCACCCACGTCACGTTTCTGCACGAGGGCCGCATCGAGGATGAGGGAACCCCGGATTATATTTTCAGCCGTCCGAGTTCGCCCCGGTGTCGCCAGTTTCTGGCAAGCTACATCTATTAGGGGGCATGATCAACATGAGTTAAGCCGCCGGGCGCGGATGGGCAGCGCTTATGCCGCCTTCGTGTGTCTCGAAACTTTTTTTGGAAAAGCGGGATAAAACCAAAGCCTGACAATGCAACGGGCTCAATCAAGGACATCGATATGCCAAAATTAAGCCAACGGCAGGAAACCCTTTTGAAGCGGACTTTCCTGGATTTTCAGCAGACTTCCGAGTTTCTGAAAAACCCGCTGATCATCGATAGGGCCGAAGGGCACTACTATTGGGATTCGGACGGCAAAAAATACTTCGACGCCATCGGCGGTATTTATGTCGCCGTTCTCGGACATCGCCACCCCAGACTGATCGAGGCCATGCGAACCCAGATGGACAAAATCACGTTTACGCCGCCCCTGCACGGCATCAGTAATGTTACCCTCGATTTCGTCGAAAAGCTTGCCTCGGTGACGCCGGGCAATTTGAACTACGCCAAACCCTTCAGCGGGGGATCCGAGTCGATCGAATCCGCGATTAAATTCGTCCGTCAGTACTTCAAGCAGACCGGCCGTCCCCAGAAGTATAAATTTATCAGCCAGTACTATGGTTACCACGGGGCGACATTCGGCGCCATGGCTGCAAGTGGAACCGGCAAGCGCAAAACCAAATTCGAGCCCCAACTGAATGGGTTCCTCAAGGTTTTTCCGCCCATTTATTATCGGGATCGGTTTGCCTCCTGGGAGGAATGCAATCGCTTTTGTGCCCAAATGATGGAAGACATCATTGTCCATGAAGACCGGGACACGGTGGCGGGAATCATTATCGAGCCCATCTGCAACACCGGCGGCATCATTTCGCCGACCGATGAATACTTCGCCCTGATCAGAGACATATGCGATCGCCACCATGTCGTCTTAATATTCGACGAGGTCCTCACCGGATTTGCCAAAACGGGTGCCATGTTTGCGGGCCAGGCTTTCGGGGTGACACCGGACGTGATCTGCTGCGGCAAGGGAATTTCAAGCGGCATGATTCCACTGGGGGCGATGATCGCCCGCGAGGACATGGCTGAAGCCTTTTTCGGACCCGGCAGGGATGAGGTGGAATTCGCCCACGGCCACACTTTTGCCGGCAACCCCCTCGCCTGTGCGGTGGGCATCGCGGTGATCGATGAAATCCTGGAAAATAACCTCGTTCAAAAGGCAGGTGAGCTGGGGGAATATCTGGCAGGCAAATTAGAGGGTTTCAAACGCTACGGCGTCATTCGCGAAGTGCGCGGCAAGGGGGTTTTGCGGGGGGTCGAGCTGGTCAAGGACACCCAAACCATGGAGCCTTTTCCCGAACTGGGTGAAGCCTTAAAAGCCTGTGCACTTAAAAATGGACTAATCATGCGGATCAATCCGACCTGGTTTGCGGTTTCGCCGCCTCTGATTGTGGACAAGGCCGATATCGACCATATGTGCGACCTGATCGACAAGAGTCTGGCCGAGGCGCTGTCGGCGGTGCGTTGAATAAACGGTCCGATCAGCGCAGCCGGGTCAAATCCCTGCATTGCGCGCCATCTTCGCGTACAGCATTGCGTTGTTCCAATCACGGGCGCGGCAAAACCGGCCCGCGCCGTCAACTCCGGTGCGCCACCGGGCTGCCCTTGGGCGCGTTTTATATGCCGAGCCCGGATCTTGCTCACCGAAGCCCTTAAACGATTTGTCACTCGGTCCGATTATGACCGGCCCGAAGAGCGCAACTCAATCAACGACCCGAAATTTTTTGATTGACAGCGGTAAAAAGCTGGTGTAGGCGTGAGTTAGACAATAAGTATGAAATAGACTTCTTATCTCGGCCGATTTCCAGGCTGACGACCGACCCAATTGCCCGGGAGCATAAATTGACACGCACATATCAATTAGAACAGATCAAGCAGGCAGTGGATCAATTGGATCTATCCCAGTTTATCGAGGACGGATTTGTGGCCTACTCAGCGGGCCGGGTGGTGGTCCCGCCGGTGGGAGAAATGGTTTTCGAGAAGCCGCCCGGCGATGTTCATATTAAATACGGTTATATCAAAGGGGACGACTACTTTGCCATCAAGATCGCCTCGGGATTTTACGAAAACTACAAAATCGGCCTTCCGACCAGCGACGGCCTCATCCTGTTGTTCTCGCAGCGCGACGGATCTTTGGCAAGCATCCTGCTGGATGAGTGTTACCTCACCGATGTCAGGACGGCGCTGGCGGGCCGGATCGTCGCCAAATATATGGCTCCCTCCGAAGTTGAATGCATCGGTGTCTTCGGCACGGGGGTTCAGGCGCGGATGCAGGTCGAGTACCTGAAACCCGTGGTGGATTGCAGCGAGATCATGGTTTGGGGGCGGCACCCGGATAAAATCGACGCCTATAAACTGGACATGCAAAAACTTGGCTACAACGTCCGGACGACCACAGACACCGCTGAGGTTGCTGATAATTGCCGGCTGATCATTACGGCAACACCCTCCCAGACCCCTTTGCTGGAGAGCTTACAGATAAAAGCAGGCACCCATATCACGGCCATGGGTTCGGACACCCACGCGAAGCAGGAACTGGACTCCAGGATCCTGCAGACAGCCGACGTGGTCGTGGCCGACAGCATCGAGCAGTGCCTGACCCGTGGTGAAATTTCCAAAGCGTTGCAGGCCGGTCTTATCCAGCGGGAAGACATCGTTGAACTGGGGGATGTGATCGCCGGACGCAAATCCGGCCGTACATCCGACGCCCAGACGACGGTGGCTGATTTGACCGGCGTGGCCGTGCAGGACATCCAAATCGCCAAGGCGGTTCACCAGGCACTGCTTCGGGACGATAGCGGTCCCGGGTAACAGGGTCGCCTTGGTTCACTTTTTTTACAATTTTCTTCAGGTTCTCCATGGTGGAGGATGGACAGCCAGCGGCAGATTCCGTGGGGGTCGTATTCAGGATTGACTGCCGGTGGGATGCGCACAAACCCAAGATTAAGGAGGGAATGGAAATGAAAAAGCTTTTTATTCTAGCGATTGCAGCCCTGGTTTTAATTGCCGGCGGATTTGCGCCCTCGGCGGCGGCGGAAAACCTGCGCGTTGGATGTGAATGCACCTATTTTCCGTTTAACTATCGCACCAATGACGGCGTTCTGACCGGCTATGACATCGATGTTGCCAAGGGTATTGTCGGCATCATCGGCGCCGACGTCGAATTCGTCTGCCAGAAGTGGGACGGCATGATCCCGGCCCTGCTGGCCAACAAGTTCGATCTGATCATCGCCTCCATGTCGATCACTGAAAAGCGCAAACAAAAAATAGATTTCTCGATCCCCTACCGCATATCGGTGGGGCAGTTCGTTGGCAAAAAGGGCGCCAATCTGAACCTTTTCAACAAGGACGGCTCCCCCAACCCGGGCAATTTTAAAGGGCTCAAGGTGGGCATCGAGCGCGCGACGACTTACGAGAACTGGATCAACGCCAACGTACCCGGTGCCAACGTGCTGCTTTACGACACCAACGAGGCCCTGTATCTCGATCTGCAGAACGGCCGCACCGACATCATCATGACCAACCCGATGAAGGCCTTCCTGAAATTCCTCAGCAAGGACAAGGGCAAGAACTTCGGGTTTGTCAGCCCACCGCTGGACAACCCCAAAATCTTTGGGGTCGGCGTCGGTGTCGGCATCGCCAAGGGCCGCGAGGACCTGCTCGGGCGCATCAACGGCGCTCTCAAACAGCTGATTCAGGACGGATCGCTGGAAAAATACTCGCTCAAGTACTTCCCCTTCGCGATCCACAATGAGAAATGGGAGGGGCTCAACTAGGCAGCTGCAGTTGCGGCGGGCCGGGAGCGGCTCCGCCGCTTTGACCGTCCAGGGGTTCAGGGTTCAGAGGTTCAGGGTTCAAGGTTAATAGGTTTGGATTCGGCTCCAATCTGAACCATTGATTTTTTATGGTTATATCAAACTTCACCAAGCTAAAATCTAAAATGCGAACCGCAGAACCGCAGAATGTCGAATATCGAATATCGAATGTCGAAGGGTGGAATCGCTGCGCTCTACCATTCCTAATAGACTGAATAGCGGTGACCGCCCTGGTTTGCGGGCAGTGACAAACCTCGCCCTTCACTCGCTTGGAACAATTAACAGACTGAACGTTCGATGCTCGATGTTCATTAATATTTTTTCGGTCAGACTGGGCGCTGCCCGGACGACTGCTGGGTTGAATCTTATACCTTAAACCCTGAACGCTAAACCCTGAACCTGTAAACTTTCGTAAACACGCCTGGATTTTGTGATCATTGCCAACCCAGGCATAAGCCCAGCAATGGAGAGGGAAAGACATTGGCGGATCTATCCGGCTGGTGGGATGATTATTTCTGGGGGGCCATGGCCGTTCTGCGGGTTTTTGGAGTTTCAGTGATATTGACGGTTGTTTTCGGTCTCATCGGGGCTGCGGCCAAATTGTCCAAAAACCGGATCGCCCAGAAGATCGCCGGCGCCTATACGATTGCCTTCCGTGGAACCCCGGAACTGTTGGTTCTGTTGATCTTCTATTACGGATCGGCGGTGACGCTGACGGCAATCACCAACCTCTTTTTTTCCGAGACGCAGTTTGTCGATATCCCCCCCTTCTGGGCCGGATCGTTGGCCATCGCCATGATTGTGGGCTCCTATGCGACCGAGACCTTCCGGGGGGCTTTTCTCGGCGTGGATCCGGGCTGTATCGAAGCTGCGCGCGCCCTGGGAATCTCGAATGTACAAACGTTTTTCTTCGTGAGAATACCGCAGATGTGGCGGCTGGCCCTGCCGGCCTTCGGCAATCACATGCTCTCGCTGATGAAGGACACCGCCTTGATTTCGATCATCGGGCTCGAGGAAATTCTTTTTGTCGCTGAAATGGCCACGGCCGTGACCCTCAAACCCTTTACCATGTATATGATCGTGGCGCTGATCTACCTTAGCATCACCACCGTTATTACGCTGGTGGTGCTGGCGCTGGAAAAACATGCCAACCGGCATCTGGAAGGTGCTCGATGAATCTTGATATTCAACTGATCATAGAGAGCATTCCCAAGATGCTGACCGGCATCGGCGTAACCTTGCAGCTGTTGGTTCTGGCCTCCTTGCTGGGTCTGGCACTGGCGGTCCTTTTATTGTTAATGCGCCTCAGCGGGCGCTGGTACCTGTCACTGCCGGCATTCGCCTATGCCTATTTTTTTCGCGGCACACCGATTCTGGTTCAAATTTTTGTCATCTATCATGGCCTGCCGCAGTTCGAGTTCATTCGCAACAGCATGTTCTGGCCGATTTTACGAGAACCGTTCGGCTGCGCGACCCTGGCGCTGACGCTCAATTCCGGGGCCTATGTTTCGGAAATCCTGCGCGGCGGCTATCTCGGGGTTGAACGCGGTCTGCACGAAGCCGGCATGGCGCTGGGACTGTCGAGACGGCACCGCTTCATCTACGTTTCCACGCCCATCGCCATCAGGCTGGCGATACCGGCTTACAGCAACGATTTTATCAGCATGCTCAAGGCGACCTCGCTGGCCAGTACGATCACACTGCTGGACATGACCGGCGTGGCGCGCACGATTGTGGCCCAGACTTTTGCGCCCTATGAGATCTTCATCGCTACAGCCCTCATATATCTGGTGATGACGGCCATTTTCCAGCGCGGTTTCGGCCTGTTCGAAAAGCGCATGAGCCGGTATGTCAACACTTAGGGGCAGGACCGACTGCGCCGGAAATTTGGAAGATATATAATGATCCACCGGGGGCTTAGAATTGAAGATTTCAGAAAACAGATGTCAGACGACCGATGACAGATAGGCGACATCCGCAAGATATATCCCACTATCAGCCTTCTGTTTTCAGTTCTCTGTTTTCTGTCTTCTGTCATCCGCCATCTGGCACCTGACACCTGACACCTGACACCACCAGCTATCTATAAACATGTTGGGAGAAATAGCCAGTTAAAGGCTTAACTATGAATGACAGCAACCAGGCGCCAAAAATTGTACTGCAGGATGTCTGCAAATCTTTCGGCAGCTTCCAGGCATTGCGCAATATCAACCTGCAGGTAAATAAAGGCGAACGCATCGTCGTTTGCGGCCCTTCGGGATCGGGCAAGTCGACCATGATCCGCTGCATCAACCGGCTTGAGGAACACGACAGCGGCAAAATATTTGTCTCCGGCCGTGAGCTGACCGGCACGGTCAAGGATATCGACGCCGTGCGCAGCGAAGTAGGGATGGTCTTTCAGAGTTTCAACCTGTTTCCCCATTTGACGGTGGTCAAGAACCTGATGCTGGCCCTCAGGCTGGTGCGCAAAATGAACAAAGTGCAGGCCCGCGAAGTCGCCATGCGCTTTCTCGAACGCGTTCGCATACCCGAACAGGCCGAAAAATATCCCAGCCAGCTGTCCGGCGGGCAGCAGCAGCGGGTGGCCATTGCACGGGCGTTGTGCATGAATCCGGAGGTGATGCTTTTCGATGAACCGACCTCGGCCCTGGACCCGGAAATGATCAGCGAGGTCCTGGAGGTGATGATCGATCTGGTGAATGAAGGCATGACCATGATCTGCGTCACCCACGAAATGGGTTTTGCCCGGTCCGTTGCCGACAGCATCGTATTCATGGATAACGGCGAAATTGTCGAAATGAAGCCGCCGGACGATTTTTTCGGGAATCCGGAAAGCGAGCGGACCAAGCTGTTTCTCAGTCAGATCATCTCCCATTGAGCCCGAGAACATGGTGAAAGCAACCCAACTCAGCCGGTTTACCGAATGCGGCCTGCGGGCCGTCGACGCCAGCAAGGCCATGTTGCGGGATTATACCCGCAAGCCCTTTCGGGTCGAAGTCAAAGGTGACGGCAGTCCGTCCACCTCGGTCGATCAGGCTGTCGAAGATCGCATGCGCGAGATTATCGGCGCTGAATATCCGGATCACGGCGTTCTCGGCGAGGAGCGCCGGGCAACCGCCCCCGACAATGAATTCGTTTGGGCGATCGACCCCATAGACGGAACCCTTCCGTTCTTAGCCGGTATTCCGACCTTCGGTACATTGCTGGCCCTGCTCCACAACGGGGTTCCGGTCCTTGGGATCATCGACATGCCGATGACCGCCGAACGCTGGATCGGCACTGCCGGCCGGCCGACGACGAGAAACGGCAGGCCGGTCCGCACACGTGAATGTGCGGATCTTTCGATGGCGCTGATGTCGACCAGCAATCCCGATTACTATGACCTCACCAACACACCGGCCCTGGAGCGGATGAAGCGGGCCACCCGGTTCGCCGTTTATGGCGGCAGCTGTATGTTCTACGCCCAGATTGCTTCGGGGCGGGTCGACATCTGCATCGATGTCGGATTCAAAGCCTGGGACTATATGGCCCTGATCCCCGTTGTTGAAGGGGCCGGGGGGATCTTTACCGACTGGCAGGGGCAGGCCGCGGGACTGCACACCGGCAGCCAGTACATTGCCTCCGGCGATCCGCGGGTGCACGAACAGGCCCTCAAAGTTCTGGCGGGCTAGGCGGCATTTAGATTCCGGCCACTGGTCGCTGGTTTCTGGCACCAGGCAAACAGCAAAGAGCAGAGCGTGGAAGTATGATGACATGGCTTTTACAGCAAATTTTCAACTCCTTGCGCTATGCGCAATGCCCCATGCCCTTAGGATGCCGACACCCGACACCCGAAACCCGAAACCCGAAACCTGAAACTACAATACAGCTTAATTTTTCCGTCTCCGGCGGATCTGAACTAAGGACTAAAATTGCAGCACATGCGAAGCCCTTTATCAAAGTATATACCCATTGCCGACGCCGTTGCCAAGCTTCTGCACCCTTATGCGGAAGTTGTCATTCACGATATTTTAGAAGAAGTTATCGTGCATATCGTCAATCCCTTTTCCAAAAGAAGAGTGGGCGATTCGTCCTATCTGGGACTCAACGGCAATCTGTCCGATTTCGGCTTGGAAAGGAATGTGCTGGGTCCGTATGAAAAAGAGGGCGCCAACGGCCAGCGGATCAGATCCATAACCGCTGTGCTGCGTGACGAGGAGGACCGGCCCGTCGGTATTCTGTGCATCAACCTCGACTTTTCTCCTCTCGAGGCGGCCTTTGAATCGGCTCAGGAACTTCTAAGCGGCCTTATTCGACCGGCTGACGTCGAGGCGCGCCCCGAGGTTATCTTCCGCGAGGAATGGCGGGAGCTGATCAAGCTGGAGATTCGCGCCTTCCGCCTTGAAAAGAGCCTTGCCAGGGACTCGATGAATGCCGGAGATCGCCGGGAACTGATGCGGCGGCTGGACCAAAAGGGGCTGTTCTACGCGCGCAAGTCCGTGGAGCAGGTCGCCAGCTATTTAGCGATATCCCGGGCAACCGCGTACAAGGATTTAAACGAGATCCGCAAAGACAACGGCAATCTGTTGTGATACCGCCGGAACGCTGCTTCAGCAATCCTTCGTCGTCACTGGTAATAGAAATATAAAATCAGATTTCCAGCCTTTTCAATTAACGATTAACAAATAACAAATAACACCTAATTGAGCGTTTTTTTGCTCAATTAGGATTATATTGAAAGGAGATAGGCAAATCCGATGACACTTTACATCAGCACCAGGGGGGGCGTTGCGCCGGTTGATTTTGAAACCGCTATTCTACAAGGATATGCCGCAGACGGCGGTCTGTTTGTACCCGAATCGATTCCGCGGATATCCGCAGGGCAGCTGCAAAAGTGGTCGCAGCTGGGCTTTGTCGATCTGGCCTTTGAAATACTGTCGTTATTCATAGACCGCAGCGTCCTTTCCGCCGATGAGCTGCGGCGGTTGCTGGCAGACAGCTTCGATCGCTTCGACCACCCGGAAGTTGTGCCGACCGTCAAACTGGAAGCCAGGCCCGACACCTACGTAATGGAATTATTTCACGGGCCGACCCTCTCCTTTAAAGACGTCGCCATGGGATTTTTGGTGAACCTGGTCGACTTTTTCCTCAATCGTAAGAGCGACTGGGCGTCGTTGGTGGTGGCTACCACCGGGGATACCGGCCCGGCGGCCGCACATGCATCGGCCGGGAAAAAGTCGATTGAATGCTGGGTGCTTTTTCCCGACGGGATGATCTCCGAAGAGCAGGCCCGCCAGATGACAACCCTGGAAGCGCCCAACGTGCATGCCGTCGGTGTCGCCGGCTGCCCCGACGGCGGCGACGATCTCGATCTGGTAATAACCCGCATGTTCGCCGACGATGACCTCAGGCGTCAGCTCAAGCTTTCCAGCGTTAACTCGATTAACTGGTGTCGGGTCATGGTCCAGGCCGTGCACTATTTTTACAGCTATTTCCGGGTGACCGACCGGGTGGGGGAGAAAATGGTTTTCTCGGTGCCCTCGGGCGCCTTCGGCAACCTGTTCGGCGGCTACCTGGCGCGGTCGATGGGATTGCCGGTCGAGACCTATATTTGCGCCAACAATCAAAACGCGACCCTGCACCGGGCGCTGTCAACCGGTCAGCTAACGAAAAAAGATCTCATTCCGACCGTATCTTCGGCCATCGACATTGTGGTACCCTATAATTTCTGGCGCTATTTATTTTTCGTCGGCGGTTGTGATCCCGGCAAAATCCGGCGATGGATGGATGAATTCCAGCAGCAGGGCAGGGTTGAGCTGGATTCGCAGACCGCGGCCGCTATTCGTGACGGGTACATTTCAGCCTCCATATCTGACGAACAAACCCTGGCCGCCATCGCCGACACCTATCAGAGCCGGGACGGATACTTGCTGGATCCCCACGCTGCCGTCGCCGTTGCGGCGGCGGACGCGCTCGCGGATGCTTTTGAACCCGGCACTAAAATCGTATGCCTGGCCACCGCCCATGCGGCCAAGTTTCCGGATATCGTCCGCAAAGCGCTACCCGGAGAAGGTGCGCTGCCCGAGCAGGCCAAGCACACATCGATCGAGCAGGCCAGGGAGCTCTGCCAGCATGTGAGGCTGTGCGATTGCAGCCATCTGGCGCCGGCCCTGACGCGTGCCATGCAAGCCGTCGCCAACCACCGCGTAGAAGCGAGCAAAGCTAAGGACACTTCTTCATAGATGCGAAAACGTATAACTATTGAAACGCTGAAGATAGCTTGGTCTCATCACAGAGCTCACAGAGAACACCGAGATATACTTTATTTCGTCTGCCGGCGACTCCGCCGAGCGGGGGGAAACGACGGCCAAAAAGAATTATCGCCTCTGTGTACGCTGTGTGCTCCGTGGTGAAGCAATATCGCTCCTTATTCGTCACTGTTTTTATGAGCAGGTGTACTAAGGATTGCGGCGCTGGCTTATAACGGTTGTCAGAAGATATTCCGTTCTCCGATCGCACCTGCCGATGGACTGGCCGTTCACATCTCGTAACTGATTTTCATCTGATCAACTGCCTCTTGACAAAGGGAAGCTAGTTTATCTACAAAGCTAACGATTGCGGCAGCGTTTATCAGCTTACTGAAATATGCCCTAAATAGACCATGCAATTCCCAACAAGCCGGTAGTTCTTGCCGGCCCCTCACCGACGGTACCTCGATTCGGTAGCTGTGACCGGCACTTACGAATGCTAGGAGGAATATTCTGCCTGGACCGGACGAAATAACCATGACCAACCCACTGGGAGATTACATCGACGCCCTGCGAAGCGGAAATCTGGATGCCGATCTGACATCGCTGTACGGTCGGGCGGAGCTGAGCGGCCAGAAGGCGCGCTACGGCAAACTGTTCAAAGGCATGGAGACCCGCTTTGCTCCTGATTCGGCGGCCGTGATCATCTCCCCGGGCCGGACCGAGCTGGGCGGCAATCACACGGATCACAACCATGGACGTGTGCTGGCAGCCGCCGTGCACCTTGATTGTGTCGCCGCGGCCGCTCCCGTCCGGGGAATGCAGGTTGCCATTCAATCCGCCGGGTTTACCGAGCTTATTAGGGCCGACTTGTCGGATCTTGCGCCCCGGCCGGCTGAAAGGGGCCGGCCGGAGTCGCTGGTGCGGGGAGTCGCCGCCGGCCTGGCCGAGAAGGGCTATCAGCTTGGCGGATTCTGCGCCTGTGTCGACAGCACCGTGCTTCCGGGATCCGGGCTGAGTTCCTCGGCCGCCTTTGCAAATCTAATAGGAGGAATCTTAAACGGCCTGTTCAACGGCGGCGCCGCTGCGGCAATCGACCTGGCCGGGATCGCCAAGCAGGCGGAAAACGACTTTTTCGGCAAGCCCTGCGGCTTTATGGACCAGCTGGCCGGCGCCCTGGGCGGTATCCTGCACATCGATTTTGAACACCCTTCCGATCCGAAGTTGGAACGGATCACTTTCGATTTCACCCGGGCCGGCTACCGGCTGGCCGTGGTGGATACGGGGGGAGATCACGCCGGGCTGACGCCCGAGTATGCGGCCGTCACCGAGGAGATGCGGGCGGTAGCCCTGTTGCTGGGACAGGAGTACTTGCGGGGGCTCAGCGTAAAGGAGATCGTCCGGGCGCTTCCGCAGCTGCGACTCAAAGCGGGCGACCGCGCCGTACTGCGGGCCATTCATTTTGTCGAGGAAAACCGGCGGGTCGGCTCCATGGCAGCGGCCTTGCGCCGAAACCGGGTAGATGAGTATTTGAACCTGGTGTCCGCCTCCGGAGATTCTTCCTGGCGTCGCTTGCAAAACTGCCTGCGTGCGTCGACCCCCCGAACACAGGGGATCGCCCTGGCCCTGACCCTCACCGAGCGCTTTCTTGACGGCCGGGGCGCCTGCCGGGTGCACGGCGGCGGGTTCGAGGGCACGATCCAGGCTTATGTCCCGCAGGAGCGCTTCGACGACTATCGACAATACATGCAAGGGGTTTTCGGTGCAGGATCGGTCACTGCCGTGCGAATCCGCAGATCCGGTCTGTCGGTGCTAAGGCCGGGTGGATTGGAACGAACATCTGAACAGGATTAGAGGCCCGATGATCTTTAGTTAAATGCAATGAAAATAATCTCGTCTTCCTTTACGTTTTTCTATAAGTACGTTTTCAGCAGCCTATGGTTCCTTTCAGGCCCGATTACTCTTTTAGTTTTTATTGTGAAAAACAACCAAATGGATCTTCTATTTTACTTGTGGCCCATCCTTTGGTTTGTATTTTCGATAATTCTATGCTTCACCGCCGTACAGCTAAAACAGATTAAAGTTTTAAATGATCAATTATATATCTCCAATTATATTAGAACAATTGACGTGGCTATATCCGAAATCGACTCTATTCTCGAACATCGCTACTTTAATCCCGAGCATGTTACATTGATATTTAAATCACCAACCGAGTTTGGTGAAAAGATTATTTTCATGCCTTCTATCAGACTATTCAAAAAGAAGGAACATCCGGCAGTAAATCTGTTGAAGGGAATAATGAAAATACAACCGTAGCACCTTAGAAAGCGGTTTCACCTGAGCGCAGCGATCGAGTCGTTTTGGTGTCTTCTCGATTATTGAAAATTAGTGAATTTTGCAGGATTACTGACTGCCCCAGCACGAGATGAACCTCAACTTTGTGCACCCCATTATTATTGAAAACATTGTCAAAGAAACCCATGAGCATCGATCACGCCGACTGGGGGACTACTCCCGAGGGTCGCGGGGTGGACCTTTTTACCCTGACCGGACCGGACGGCATTCAGGCGTCTGTAAGCACCTATGGTGCGACGCTGGTCTCCCTGACGGCGCCCGACAGGCAAGGGACCTTCGCGGATATCACTCTCGGCTACGATGCACTTGAAGACTACATTCAAGATCCTTATTATTTTGGATGTACAATCGGACGCTTTGCCAACCGCATCGGTGGCGCCCGCTTCGAGCTTGGGGGCGCTTCCTACCAGCTGGGGGCCAATCATGGCCGGCATCACCTGCACGGCGGTTTTGCCGGCTTCAACCGGAAGGTCTGGACGGCCAACCCTTCCCGCGGTGGCTCATCCGCCAAGTTGGAGCTCACACATAAAAGCGGCCACCTGGAAGAAAGCTATCCAGGATTGCTGAGCGCCAAAGTCGTCTATGCGTTAGAGAATCCGGGGGAGTTGACAATCACTTTTGAAGCCCGAACCGACCGGGCCACGATTTTCAATCCCACGAACCACGCCTATTTCAATCTGGGCGGCCACGGCCGGGGCAATTGCCTGAAGCACGAGCTGACCTTGAGGGCCCGGAGATTTCTGGCAGTGGATGACGAATCGATTCCCACCGGAGAGATTCGGCCGGTGCAGGGCACCCCTTTGGATTTCAGCCGCCCGGTGGCCATCGGCAAACGGATTCGGGAGCGCTGCCGCCAGCTTGAGATCACCGGCGGTTACGACCACTTCTTTGTCCTGGAAGACAATTCATCGATCGAGGAGTGGGCTGCCAGGGCTTATGATCCGGGCACAGGCCGGGAGCTGCGCGTGTACACGACCCAGCCGGGGATTCAGCTGTACACCGGCAATTACATTAAAGACGGCATCAAAGGCAGGAATGGTGCCACCTACGGCCCGCGGGCCGGATTCTGCCTGGAGGCCCAGGGATACCCCGACGCCCCCAACCAGCCGGGATTTCCCCCGGTGACATTGTACCCCGGGCAGCCCTACCGGCACACGACCCGACTGGTATTTACGGTGGGTTGATTCAGATCGGCTATTTGTCCGTTATCAAGATTTCTGCAAAAGAAAATTTGGGCCCGGTCCTGAAAACCAGGTTTTCAGCATGCGAATATTGGATATGACCGGGGCGGCGGGGTTTTTCGAGCTGCGCTGCAGTGAATGTGAAAAAACTGTTGCGTTCATCCAAGATTTTCTTCTACAACCATTTATACTACCCCCGGCTTTCGGAATTAATGCCATAAAGACACCAGGATTGAACCGGCGAACCCGGGACGCGAAGGGCACAGACCAGACCGGCCGGGTCCGTCATCCCGGCCGATCCAAGACATTGCACCTATCCGGAGAAAACCATGGCTGAAGTTGAGCTAAAAGGCGTTAGCAAGCGTTTCGGATCAACAGAGGTGGTTCACGGCGTCGACCTTTCTATCCGCGACAACGAATTCATCGTTCTGGTGGGACCGTCGGGCTGCGGCAAATCGACCATCCTGCGCATGATTGCCGGGCTGGAGTCTGTCAGCGGCGGGCAAATCAGAATCGGCGACCGGGTGGTCAACCAGGTCCCGCCCAAGGAACGGGATGTTGCCATGGTTTTCCAGAACTACGCCCTTTATCCCCACATGACCGTCCATGACAATATGGGCTTTAGTTTGAAAATGAAGAAAAGGCCCAGAGTGGAACGCGACCAGCGCGTGCGGGAGGTGGCCGAGATCCTCGAGCTGACCCCATTTCTGGAGCGCAAACCGGCGGCACTTTCCGGCGGTCAGCGCCAGCGGGTGGCTATGGGCCGGGCGATTATTCGCAAACCGGAAGTATTTCTCTTCGACGAGCCCCTTTCCAATCTGGACGCCCAACTGCGGACCCAGATGCGCATGGAACTAAAGAAGCTGCATCTGAAGATGAAGACCACCACCATTTACGTTACCCATGACCAGATCGAGGCCATGACCCTGGCTGATCGCATCGTTATTCTAAAGGACGGTCACATCCAGCAGGTGGGCAGCCCCATCGAAGTATTCGAAAAGCCGGAAAGCGTCTTCGTGGCCCGGTTTATCGGCAATCCGCCCGCCAATATTCTGGACGCGGTGTGGCGGCGGCCGGATGGTCAGGGACAAGTGGTGTCGGGTGAACTGACCCTGCCGGTGCCTAAATCGATCGAGCTGGAAGACGGCCGGGAGGTGCTGGTGGGAATTCGTCCCGATGCCATCAAAACCGGGGACGCTCTGGCCAGTATTCCCGAAGACTGGCAGTTTCAGGGAACCGTTGTCGTATCCGAGATCGTGGGGGCCCAGTCTCTTCTGGAGTTTGAAGTCGAAGGCAACCAGATGATTGCCGAACTCGAGGGGCGGCTGTTGCTGCGCCCCGGCGATTCCATAACCTTAGGATTCGATTTGAACCGGATCCTGTTGTTCGACCCGCGGTCACAGCAGATCCTTGGCTGAAGACGCGGCTTCACACCGGCGCAATCGGCGCCGCTCAAGCAATAATCCACCAATCAAATGAAAGGAGGAAAAAATGAAAAGAGCATATTTTAAACTTTTAGCTGTCCTGGTGACGGCCGTATTCTTGTCCGTGCCGGCGACCGGCGTGTTTGCCAAGGACCTGACCGGCGAGCTGGAGATTTTTTCCTGGTGGGCGGGAGATGAAGGCCCGGCCCTGGAAGCCTTGATCAAACTCTACAAACAGCGCCATCCCAATGTGACAGTGGTCAATGCCACTGTCACCGGCGGCTCGGGGGTTAATGCCAAGGCCGTTCTGAAAACCCGGATGCTGGGCGGCGATCCACCCGACAGCTTCCAGGTGCACGCCGGCCAGGAGTTGATCGGCACCTGGGTGAAGGCCGATCGCATGGAGGACCTGACCTCTCTGTTTGAAAAGCAAGGGTGGAACCAGGCCTTCCCGGAGGGTCTCGTCAAGCTGATCGGCACGGACAAAGGGATCTGGTCGGTGCCGGTGAACATCCACCGCTCCAACGTGTGCTGGTATGTTCCCGCCAACCTGAAAAAATGGGGCGTGTCAGCCCCCGCATCATGGGATGATTTCTTTGCCGCGGCACCCAAGCTGAAACAGCAGGGGGTGGTGCCGCTGGCGCTGGCCCAGAATTGGACGGCCAATCATCTGTGGGAATCGGTGGCCCTGGCTTCCATGGGTCCGGACAATTGGGACGCCCTGTGGGCCGGCAAGCTGGCTTTTGACAGCGCCGAGGGCGTGGGGGCCTGGGAGCTGTTCGGCAAGGTGCTCGAATTTACCAATGACGATGCGTCGTCCCTTTCCTGGCAGCAGGCCACCGACATGGTCGTCGACGGCCGGGCCGCCTTCAACATCATGGGTGACTGGGCGGCGGGATATCTGAGCACCACCAAGGGCCTGGCCCCCGGCTCCGGATTCGGATGGGTGCCGCCGCCGGGCACCGGCGGGATGTTCATGTTTCTGGCGGACTCCTTCGGTCTGCCCAAAGGGGCGCCCCATCGCGACAATGTCATTGCGTGGCTGTCGCTGCTGGGCTCCCGCGAGGGCAGCGATGCTTTCAATCCACTGAAAGGATCGATATCGGCCCGCACGGACAGCGATTTGTCGCAATACAACGACTACGCCAAATCCGCGGCCGCCGACTTCGGCAACAACCGCATCGTCGGTTCCCTGGCCCACGGCGTGACCGCCAACGAAGGCTTCATGAACGACTTTGCCTCGGTCATGGAAATGTTTCTCAAATCCAAAAACGCCCAGATGGCCGCCAAAGCCGCACAGCAGATCGCGGTTAAAAACGGCATCGGCAAATAGAGGCCAACACCACCAATTTGGCGCCGGACGGCTGCGGCCGCCGGCGCCAAGAGCAACCCGGGAAATTTCGCTATGTGGGGCTTTTCAACAGACCGGCTCAAGGCATTTTTAATGCTGCTGCCGTCCATCATTCTGATCGCCTTGTTCGTCTACGGGTTTATTGCCAACACCTTCTGGATATCCCTGACCAACTGGGGCGGGGTGGCCGCCCTGGCTGAAAAACCGGTCAAAGATTATATCGGCCTTCAAAATTATGTCGAGCTGTTCACCGGATTTTTAGGCGGCGGATTTCGACAGGACCTGGTCAACGCGGTTTTTTATTCCGTGATGCTCCTGGCCGGCGCCGTCGGGCTGGGGATGTTCATCGCCATCCTGCTGGACTGCCAGCCTAAAGGCGAGGACATCTTCCGGACCATATTTCTTTATCCCATGTCGTTGAGCTTTATCGTGACCGGCACCATATGGCGCTGGATGCTGGCCCCCCAAGGGGGCGTCAATTTACTGCCCACTTTCGTGGGCGGCCGGCCCCTCGAGTTTCGCTGGCTGACCAGCACCCAGGCCATTTTGGAATTCAACTGGCAGAATTTACTGCAGATCGTATTGTACATCGTTGCATTGGGAATGATCATGATCGGCTTTTGGGCCATGCGCAACGATCCGGCCAGGGCCGGCAAACGCTGGCTTCTGCCCGGGATCGCCGCCGGGCTTTTGGCCTGGCTGGGGGGCGATTTGCTGCCCGAGGCGCTGTTCATGGAGGAGATCCACGGCTTCAACCTGGCCACCCTGGGCATTATCCTGGCAACCGTCTGGCAGTACTCCGGCTACACCATGGCGCTGTACCTGGCCGGGTTCACGGGCATCCCCCAGGATTTGCGGGATGCGGCCATGCTGGACGGGGCCAGCGACTTCAGGTACTATCTGTATGTGGCCCTGCCGATGCTGAAACCCATTACCATCAGCGCCGTCATCATTCTATCCCACATATCGCTGAAGATGTTCGATTTGATTTTCGCCATGACCGGACCGGACAACGCCGAAACCGGTCATCCTGCCCTGAATATGTATCTGACCACCTTCCGGGCCAATGATTTTGCCAAGGGGGCCGCCATTGCCATCGTCCTGTTTATCGTGGCCGCCGCCTTTATCGTTCCCTATCTGGTCAGCAGCTACCGGCAAAAGAGGACTTCCTGAATGACGCGCAAACTGTCCATAGGCGCCTTTCTGCTCTACGGTACCTTGGTACTGCTGGCGCTGGCCTATGTTTTGCCGGCCTACATGATGGTGGTGACCGCCCTGAAGCTGCCCGACAACATCAGCCTGCCGCGGTCATGGCAGCTGCCGATCCCCCTCAATTGGGCCAGTTTTTCTGAAGCCGTGGCCCTGTTGAAGCCCAATTTCGTCAACTCCATCGTACTGACCGTCGTTGCCACGATCCTTTCCACCGTTTTGGGATCGATCAACGGGTATGTCTTTTCCAAGTGGAAATTCAGGGGCAGCGAGATCGTGTTCACCCTTTTTCTTTTCGGCATGTTCATCCCCTACCAAGTTATTCTGATTCCGCTCTTTCAGACATTGAGAGCCATGAATCTGTACGGCGGCCTGCCGGGACTGATCCTGGCCCACGTCGTCTACGGGCTGCCCATCACCACGCTTATTTTTCGCAATTTTTATGCCCAGATTCCGGATGCCCTGATGGAATCGGGCATGCTGGACGGCGCCGGGTTTTTCTCGATCTATGCCAGGATCGTCTTTCCGCTATCCATACCCGGCTTTGTGGTCACCAGCATCTGGCAGTTCACTCAGATCTGGAACGAGTTCTTGTGGGGCATCACCCTGACCCGCCACACCGCCAATCCCATTACCGTGGGACTGGCCCAGCTGGCCGGCGGCCAGGCCGTCAGCTGGAACCTGCCCATGGCCGGCTCCATCCTGGCGGCCATACCGGTCTTGCTGATCTATATCTTCCTGGGCCGCTATTTCATCCGCGGGCTGCTGGCCGGTTCGGTCAAGGAGTAACCGCAGCAGGCTAGATCGATAACCCGGGGCGCAGAGTTGCCAAACCGGCCAAGTAACGAAAAGGACCCAGAGGATCCGCGTTCGAAAGGTGGTGCCGCGGTAAATCCCGGCTTTGAATTCATTTCGCCGGGGTGGAGTTGCCTTGTACACCGAATGGAATGATGGAATGGTGGAATAATGGAAGATTGGGAATCGAAAGCGGATGATGCTCTGATATTAATTCCTGATTTGTGCAATTATAAGATTAGACCTAATTCCGTTAAACCCATTATTCCAGCATTCCAGTATTCCAATTTTCCGCGGAATTCATGGGCGACACCGGCAATATCCCTTGACATGGCCCTGGGAGCAAGCTGTTCAATGTTGGATCAAGTGAGAACAAATCATGGCATTTCGATCTAAACTAAAAATTCGTTTTGGCGACATCGACCGAGCCGGGATCGTTTACTACCCGCGCTTCATGCACTATTTTCACGTCGCCCTGGAGGAGTTCTTTGCCGGCGAACTGGGGGTCGAATACCACACGGTCGTCGACGACCACCGCATCGGACTGCCGACGGTGCATTTGGAGTCGGACTTCAGCCGACCGTTCAGCTACGGCGACAACATGGAGGTGGAAGTCCGGGTGCTCAAACTCGGCCGCACCTCCATCACCTTCGGCTACCGTGTATTCAAGGAGGGCGAAGAAGATCCCAGGATCGTCGGCCACAACGTGACCGTCTGCCTGGACATGGACAACTTCCAGAAAATGGAACTTCCAGCCTGGCTCAGGCAGCTGTTCGAGCAGCAGCTCGGCGGGCCCCGAAGTGAATAATAATTTTTTCGCTATGTTTATCTATCCGTCAGATCCTTAATCAGTGCCTTGAAGGCATCTGCGCCTGATTGCAGGCAGGGCTGGTACCCGCCGCCGGGCTTTGTCCAGGCCGAGGCGAGGTAGAGGCCGTTAAACGGTGTTCTCTGGTCGAGTCTGGTCATGTAGGCATTCTCCAAAGATTGCTCATAGCCGTAAATGGCACCCTCCGGATTGCCGGTATAGCGGATGTTGGTCAGGGGGGTGGCAGCTTCCATGACATCGATCATGGAGTTCAGGCCGGGGATTGCCCATTTCTCTGCTTCTTCTATAAGCGCTCCGGCAATGCGTTCTTTTTCCTTGTAATAAGCGTCTTTGCGGTTTGCGAAGTAATCTGCCTCAAAAGGCTTCCATGGGTCGTATCCGCTGAGCATCATCACGACCACCGTGGATGTTCCGGCATTGGAATATCCCTTGTAGGCATTGTCATAAAGGGTGACGAGTATACCGGCCTTACGGGGATCACAGGCCAGACAGCCCTGGTAGGCTTTTTCGGGATCGTAATCCCGGTCAATCCAGATCTCGTAGCCTTTGACCTTGCGATGGACCTCCTGGTTCAGTCCCAACCAGACGACAAAGCTAGAAAGGCTGGGCCGATATGTATCCAGCTTTTTCAGGTAGTCGCGAGCCTTGCTGCTGGATTTTGTGGGCCCGGTGTTTTGGGACAGCATCTTCATGGTGGCCGGCACGCTGGCGTTGGAAATTACCGCCTTGGCCTTAAGATGCCTGCCGTCGGCCAGGATTACTCCGTCAACCGTCCCGTTTTTCATGACGATCTTCTCTGCCTCGGTTTCTAACATAACCCGGCCCGTCTTGGCCTCAATGGCATCCATCAAAGTATTACTAAAGTCCTGGGAGTGCCGTTTGATGTAATGCCCGCCAAAGCGGATGTAGGCCGAAGTGGCGATCGCGTAGTAGAAGCCGGACAGCCTGGATGGGGGCAGACCGTAGTAGGGCCAGTAGATCGATAATATGGAGCGCAGTTTCGGATCTGTGACGTGTTCTTCCAATACGTCCGCGAGAGTTTTTTTTCGGATGGCCCACATCTTGCGCCGGGTCAATGGGAAAGTCAGTTTGTCCCACCAGGAATCTGAATCGAAGGGTTTTATGGCCTCATCCAGAATACCCAAAATTTCGCCAAAAAAGTCCTGGATACCCTGGGCCTGATCCGGAAACAGCCTGGAGAGTTGCTCGGTGATGGCGGCTGGGTTTTTTTGTGGCCAGATCAGGTCATAGTCCGGTGTGATGATTCGGCACAACTCGGGCAGTTCTACCGTCTCCACCTTGTCTTGCACACCTGCGCCCTCCAGGGATTTGCGAAGGCCTCCTTTGGCGCTCATTGTGGCGTGCAGCGAAACATCAAAGGTATACTTGCCGCCATTGCGGTCAAATGTGGTCGCATAACCGCCGGGAATGTTATGTTGCTCTACCAGGGTAACCGGAAAGTCGTTATTCGCCAAATGGGCGGCGGCGCTCAGACCACCGAGACCCCCGCCGATGACCACCACCGGAAATTCGGATTTGGATTCAATTTCGGCCGCAAGGGCGTCAATTTTTTTCCAATCCGTAGCCAGGGCGGCTGTCGTGGCCGCAGCCATTTTGATGAAATCACGGCGGGAGACGTGTCGAAAGATTTTACCGTTCATCATGTGCTTCTCCTCGATATGGAAGGTTCCAGGTTGCTGCGAATCCCAGCACTCTGTTCCCACGATACGCATCCGCCTATCGCTGGCGAGCAAGATCCAAAGATCAAATTCTGCCTGCCCTTCATCCTCCGTCTGCCCCGGCGAAGTTCCGCCTCAGCGAAACGACGCCGAGTATTCCTTTCCTGGTCTTCTGATCTCTGCCCTCCGACTTCGGTCTTCTGCCCTCTGCCTGCCCGGGGTAGCCCTCAGGCGGCGCCGGGTCTTCCGTTTTCCGTCCTCCGTCATCGGTTCTCTGTCATCCGTCATCTGCGTGCCGCGGCGACCCTGATAGCGAAGACGGGTTCTCCGTCCTCCGATTTCTGCCTTCTGTTCTCTGTCTTCAGACTTCGGTCTTCTGTTCTCCGTCACCTAACCACCAGATCCAGAGGCCGCTGTGACAGGGACTCGCATCCGTCGGCGGTGACCACGACGGTGTGGCCGAAGCACATGGCGTGGTTGGTTTCGCTGTCCATCAGAATCATGTGCAGGAAGAAGACCATGTTTTTGGCGGCCGGGACCGGGTTGCCGTGATAGAACATGGGCCAATCCATCCAGTTGGGGGCAAAGGTCGTGCCCAGGCAGTAGCCGGTGGCATTGAGACGGTGCTCCTTCATCCCGGCGCCGTCGCAGACCCGGGCATAGGCGTCGAATACCTCACCGATGGGCCGGCCGGGTTTAAGGGCTGCCATGCAGGCGTCCATGGCATCGATGTTGACGGTGTGCATCTTTTTGTGAAGTGAAGTGGCCTCGCCGATGGGGATGGTGCGCATCATGGCGGCATGATAGTGGCGGTAGGCCGCGGCCCACTCTATGGTCAGTTGATCCTGCGGATCGAGTTTGCGGCGCCCCGATTTGTAGCGGCACAACAGGGCGTCCTGACCCGAGCCGATGATAAATTCGTTGCCCGGGTAGTCACCGCCGCCGGAAAAAATGATTCCCTGCATGGCCGCCAGGATGTCCCCTTCATTGGTCCCCGGCCCGGCCAGACGGTGGGCTTCATCATAGGCCAGATCGGCCAGCTCGGCGGCCATGCGCACATAAGCCAGCTCAGCCTCGCTCTTGACCACCCGCAGGCGGCTGACCAGGTCGGAGGCATCCTCGAGGTCACAGAAACCGTCCAGGGCGGCTTCCAGCAGCTTGCCGTTTTTGGCCGTCAATCCGTAGGCATCGTATTCGACGCCCAGCCGCCGGCCCCGGCAGCCGAATTCCTCCAAAACGCGTTTCAGCTGCTGTGCCGGATCGGCATCGGCGCTGTCCGTCCAGATGCGGATATCTTCGATGACGGAGGTGTGGCGGGCCTGGCGCAGATCCGGTGCGCGGGTCAGGAGCATCAGGTTGCCGTCCCAATCGAGATAAAGACACTGGAAGAACACGTAGCCGAAGCTGTCGTAGCCGCTGAGGTAATACATGCTTTCCTGTCTGAACATCAAAAGGCCATCCAGCTGCCGGGCTTTGAGCAGTTCGATGGTGCGGTTTTGACGTTCGGTGAATTCTTCTCTGCTGAAATGTAAGGCCATACGTTACCTCCGCTGGATCGTTGCTGGGTATATATTTCAGATTTATTGCTGCGGTCTTTGCGAATTGAGTGATTTTTGAGGTGTCAGGTGTCGGGTTTCAGGTTTCAGTGGACAGAGATCAGAGAATAGAAATGAGATGACCGCAGATTAGGCTTCGACTGACAGTGACGAAGCTCCTGTATTATCATTTTTTCTCCGTCATCTGTCATCTGTGACCCGACACCTGAAACCTTGTCTCTCAGTTTTAGCATGTCAGTGCTTTTTCTTCATCCATGTCCGGCAGAATATCTTTGGACAGTCCCATACCGTCGCCCAAAATGGAAAGGTAGATTTGAAAAACATCCCGGGTGATATCTTCTACCAACAGGGGCGGCGTCTGGGCGACCATGATCCCGCTTTTGAGGATACAGGCGCTGATCCCCTTGGGGTGTTCGAAGGAAACGCCGAACGGTCCCGTTGATTTCAGCGGCAGTCCTTTTTTCTCAATCACACCGGACAGCTTTTCAAGGTTGATCTCGATCCGCTTTTTCGGTGTCAGGGAGAAGGTTCGGCGGCCGTCTCTGGCGCAGGATTCCTCGAACCACTTGTCGGTTACACCGGCCGGACTGCCGTCCGCCTTGCTCCCGCATACCCTGCAGGTCTCGAGGCGCGGTACATCCAGGAGGTTGAATTCCAGCTCATTGAGATCCACGTAGAGCAGCTTGTTGAAAAGTTTCGGCTCCCGGCCGGTCAACACCCGGACCGCCTCGGCCACCTGGATCGAAGCCACCACACCGACGATCGACGGGTGGACCCCGACGACGCCGCAGGAGGGGATGTCTTCATTTTTCAAATTGGGCATGAAACACTCGAGGCAGAAGGTCCGGCCGGGGATGAGTGTCGCCACGTTTCCGTAGGCGGCGGTAGCCGCTCCGAACGCATAGGGGATCTTCAATCGGGCACAGGCACGGTTGACGATATAGCGGGTTTCGATTCTGTCCAGGCCGTCGATGACGATGTCCATTCCGGCGATCAGGTCGTCGGCATTGAGGGAATTCAGCGCCTCCGGAACGGGCTCCAGCGTTACGTCGGGATTGAGCCCGCTCAGTCTTCTTTGCGCGACCTCGACCTTGGGTTGACCGATGGCGTTGGCATCGTAGAGATGCTGGCGGTGCAGATCGGTGCGGGAGACAACGTCCCGATCCACAAAACGCAGGGTTCCGATGCCCATGCCCACCAGCTTCAGGGCAATGGGCGATCCCAAGCCGCCCACGCCGATGAGACAGGCTTTGGCGTTTCTGAGCGCCAGTTGTCCATCGTAGCCGATGTCCCCCAGTACAATCTGCCTGGAATAGGTGTGTAAGGCTTCATCTGAGAGTTCTGTATGCATTTTTGGTGACCTTTATACCGGTTGTCATTTATATGTTCCGTTTCCCAGTGTTCCTGCCGGGAGAACTTATAGAGCGTATCGGAAAGATGCAATTTAAAACATGACAACCGCTATGTTGTTATTTTTTTCAAAAGATCTGAATTTGTCTGCGATTGATGGCAAACCTGAGAGTACCCGGCATACTGCCGCTAGCGGACCGATTTTTTGACAACCGCTCTAAGCGAATTTAAACATCAATATTCAACGACAGTTTAAGGCTTGCAGTACACTACTAACTGCTTTGCGTCTGATTGTAAACAGTGTTTTCAGCGGTCCTAAGCCGGACATGCAACCGGGGAAAGGGCTGCCGCACTGTGCGGACTGCCTCAAACCGGGTGGGGCTGATTAATAACCACAAAGATGCTCGACAGGGCAGTTCCCAAATTCCTCAGATAACTCAAATGGTTTTCACCCCGGCCTGGTCGGATTGCGCTTGACCTGTGCAAGGTGCCATCTTATGTTCACTTGAATGGAAGATCAAAAACTGAAAAATCTGAGCCGCCATGTTCTTCGAAACTGCGACATATCCGATGCCTGCCACGCCGGTTTCTATTCGATCTGCGGTTTGGCGCTGCGGCTGCGCGACCTGTACAAATGGGAGAAGCAGCTGCCGCCCTGGGAAGAACGGGATTCATCCGAGATCCTGGACTGGATCGAGGCCAAGGAGACCCGCTGGGAGGCGTTTGCTGAAGATGAATACGAACCACTGTACCTTGACGGTAAAACCTTCGATCCCTTCGACACCGATGGGATCAATGCGGTTTTGGAACCCCACCGGCTGTACTACGGCGCCGGGTACGCCCATAGCCTTAAACCCACCTTTTTTCTGGCCGTCATTGAAACAAAAAGCCGTTCCAACGGCTGCGATATCTTCATTCTCGGCCGGGAGCTGGCGCGGGACCTGTTAACAATTCCGGCCATGGCCCAGAACGGCAGCGTTGTATTACGACGGGAGTCCGCCAATTTGTTTCTGTGGGACAAGCTTTTTTATATCAAGAAGTCAGGCCGCTTTGCCCTCGATTACGGGCTGCAACAGTTGGGAATCGGCGCCAATGACCCCGCCGTCCTGCGGCGGCATCTGCCGGAAATATATGAGGCTGTGAAAGACACTTACGTCTATCACGAGTTGGGAGAGCTGCGTGATGCGACTTTCGATCGTCAGAGGTGGCGGGAGATGATAGCGGCCTTTCCGTTTTCTCCGGTTGAGTTCATCGCCAGAGCGCTCAAGGATATTTTGGCCGATACCAACAGATTCGGACCCTTAAACCATATCGTTCAAAATCGTCAGGCTGCCGGCCTGGCGTTATATGTCGCTTTTATGGATGGCCTGATCAAGGAATTTTTTCCTGAAATCAATATCGCATTCCAGGAGTTTGTCAAATCAGGAGATTGGCGCACCATTGAACAGGCCGCCCGGGCAGGGTATCGGAATGCTGAAGAACATACCCGCTTGATAGTCGATATTTATCATGACGGACTACGCAGGGATGACCTGGAATGGGTCGAATCGGAGATTCAAAAACGCCTGCTCGGAAAATATGCTCGGAAATCGTGAAAGAATATCCAGCGTACAGTCTCGCTTTGGCCGAATTTATATTTGGGTGAAATGATTGGCGGGATTCTCCAATTACGATTTCAGGTGTCAGGTTTCAGGTGTCAGGTTTCAGGTGTCAGGTTTCAGGTGTCAGGTGTCAGGTTTCGGGTGTCAGGTGTCAGGTGTCAAGGCCATAACCGGCTGCCGAAACAGTCGGATTAATCGAAAAAGAGACTTGCTGTTTCGGAGTCTTTAAAAAGCGAATATCGAATCATGAAAGTTGAATTTCGAATGTCGAAGGCAGGAATTCTATCGATTTTAATTGATTAAAAAAGATAGAGCGGCCTGTCGGGGCGTAGTCACGCTCCAAGCGTTACGGAGCCTGACGCGATTCAATCCTTAGAAATATGACCTTCGATATTCTGCGGTCTTTAGAACACGTCTTCAGCGTGATTCGCTTTTCAGCACATACCCAACTGCCGAAATCCAAGATTTGAGCCAATATGGAGTCCTGACACCTGAAACCTGACACCTGAAACCCCAGTAATGAGGGTTAGTGTCGGTTCAGCAAGAGAAATTGAACAGGGGCGAGTATTGCAACCGCGGGTACTATCCGCCCAACTCAGCCTGAACCGCCTGTCCGATGTTTTCGAGTGTATAAGGCTTTTTGACATAGGCACCGGCCCCCAGCCGTTGGGCTTCTTTGACGCGCCAAGTCTCTGAAAATCCACTGGCGATAATCGCTTTTTGGCCGGGCTTAATTTTGAGAATTTGTTTATAGGTTTCCAACCCGTCGATGCCGGGATCCATGATCATGTCCAGCACGATTAAATCTGCTGAATGGTCCTGCAAAAACTCAACGGCCTCGGCGCCGCCCGGTACGGCTTTCGCGTCGTAGCCCAATTTTCCAAGCATAAGGGTGGCGATCTGGCGCTGTTCTGCGATATCATCCACCACCAATATTTTTTTCCCGTTGCCGTTGTTGCCTATGGCAGTCCTTAGGGGCTTGTTGTCGGCCAGAGCTTCCCGGGTAACCGGGAAATAAAGAGCCACCGTCGTACCTTTGCCCTCGGCGCTCTGCAGGTCGATATATCCTTTGTGGTCCTTAACGGTGCCCCACACCACCGCCATCCCCAGGCCGGTACCGCTTCGGCCCATCATCTTTTTGGTATAGAAAGGCTCGAAAATCCGTTCCTTGTCTGCCGGGCTGATGCCCACGCCTGAGTCTGAAATTTCCAGCAGAGCGTAATCGCCTTCCTCGATCTCGATATAACCTGCTACGGGCTGGTCAAGATATATGTTCTGCGTCGATATGCGCACCGTACCGCCGTCGACCATGGCTTCGGCGGCGTTCGCGATCAGGTTCATGACCATTTTCGACAGGTGAACCGGCGAGCCCGAGATATTCAGAAGATCTGCTTCGGGATGGACTTCCACCTCGACTCCGGGGTGAAATTGCTTGATTTTTTTAAATTCAGGTGATTCCAGATGCTCGGATACAATCTGGTTCAGATTCACGACCTCGGAGATCGATACGCCACGGCGGGCTAGAGTCAGCAAATCATGGACGATGGCCGCTGCTTTGGAACCGGAATTTTGAATGGTTTCGATAGGTTCTCTGAGATCGCTGTCTTCGGGAAGATCCATTAGAATAAGTTCGGGGTAGCTGACGATTCCGGATAAAATATTGTTCAGGTCGTGGGCCACACCGCCGGCCAGGGTGCCGATGGCTTCCATTTTTTGGGCCCGCTGAAGCTGGGCTTCCAGCTTTTTTTTGTCCGCCTCGACTTTTTTCCATTTGCTGATGTCCCGGGTTATGGTCAGAACATGGTTTTCACCATTGAGGTTAATGATCCTGGCCGAAATCAGGCCCGGTTTGACATCACCATTTTTACAACTAAATTGTGATTCAAGGTTGTCGACAAAACCTGCCTTGTTAAGGGCCGCGATGACTTTTTTCCGATCTTCCGGGATGACCCAGATTTGGACATCCGTGGAAGATACCCCGATTACATCGGCCCGCGTGTATCCGGTTAGGGTAGTGAAACCTTCGTTGATCTCGACGAACTCGCCGGTCAACTTGTTGATATTTATGGCATCCGGGCTGGTGTGAAAGGCGGTGCGGAAGCGTTGCTCGCTCTCCCGCAGCGCTTCATTGGCCCACTTACGCTGCTCGATTTCGGCGACCAGTTCGGCGTTTGAATCTTCCAACTCCCCGGTTCGTTCCTGGACACGCTTCTCAAGCTCCCGGTTGACTTTTTGAAGCGCTTTTTTGCGGTTATTCGCTTTTTCAACCAGGTTCATGTAGTTTTTCAGGGTCACACACAGGATGGAGGTGGAAAATCCTAGAAATCCGTATTCCATTAAAAACTGAACCGTCTGAAATCCCAGGGTCGCCGCTGCGTCGTGAATACCCAACAGGGCCCAGAACAACAGCCCGCAGATGAAAGTTCTGGCGCCGGATTTCAGCGGGTTCGCCTTTCTGATCCAGCAGGTCAGGCAGATAGTAGCAGCCAGAGACCAATAGACGATAAAGAAAGGCCCCAAGACTCCCAATTCAGGTTCGACGTAGGGTCTATCCAGCCAGAGGAAGCTGCGGTAAGTAAATTCGTTGTTGATAACGAGGTCGGTGCCCCAAAGCGCCGTCAGAAGGATCAGGTGAAACGGGCCCGCAATCTGATGATACCGTCGCGGATTGATATCCAGGTAGGAAAACGTGAAACCATAGACGGCATGAACCAGGAGGATGAATATTGAGTACTGAAATAGTTCAGCGATATGATTGGTTAAATCCGGGGCTGAGTTGTACTGGATAAATGCCGTCACGGCATAGATAAAGGAGGCCAGAGACAGGAGAGCACCCCATTTGCTCCATGGGAACGGAAGACCCTTCAGATAGATCCAGCCCTGAAAGACAAAGAAATACAGCGCTATAACCGCCACGGAGAGAGAACCGGCGGATGATAAGACGATGTCGGCATTAAGCATTTGGTTATTGCCACCTCCATTACTATCGTTTCAAGGGCGTTTGACGACCGCCTGTGATGAGCTCAATGCCTGTAATATCGGTCATATTGTAAAATTCTTAAATAAATTAGGCGAGGTAGATCTTGATCCCTTAATTCGGTTTTTTTCCTGGAGGGAACCATTCACCGAAAGGCGACGGTTTCCGGGCGGGTTGGATGGATTGAAGTGATCGGGCGGTGGCTTTTGGATCGGGTTAGGGATCGGGTATTGGGCGCCAATACCCATCCTTTGTTTCGCTTTATGACGGCCTGGCCGGCGGCGGTCTGAAACGGCACTTATGTGCAGCTACACCTTTCAGCTCTCGAATAATAGCTCCAGATTGTTGAATCCGCGGTCCAACAGTTTTCTTTCCAGTCGATTCTGGCCCGAATGGACTTGCTCCTGTACGGATTTAAGAATGCCGGTCAATTGTCGCATGTATCCCTGAGTATTTAACGATTCAGTTCGGTAGTGGTTTTGAATCGCATGCAGCAGATGGGGCATCTCGCGCGCAATCGAGGGCGCTAAAGCCCGCTGAGCGATCTTGCGGCTTTCGAAAAGTTGATCCAGGCCGAAATATTTTAAGACGCTTGTAATCCCGAGGTAACCATGTCGCAGGGTAACCGCAAAACGGGATCTATCCGGCTGATCCTTTGGTTTTGAAAAGGGCATGCTTTTCATGGGGAAGGTTTTAGATTTTATTTTCTCCATTCGCTCGACAATTTGAATTTCCGGTTGGCCAAGGAAGTTGCTTTTGTGCGAGAGTCTTCTTAACCATCTAAGAATACTATCGAATAAGGCACTATTCTCCATATTTTCAGGAGGGCATCTGAGGTTTTTCCAGAACAGCACCGAGTACCCGTAAAAAAGCAGTTCCCCTAATTGATGCGGCTGGTGATGCCGGCCCGCAAATTTGAGCGTATAATTGCCGACAAACTCCACCGTAATCCGGCTGAACAGCCTCAAACTCACTTCGCGGCGCTCGCAATCGAGGACTCGCAGATAACGGGGTAAATAGCGGCACTGATGTTTTTTCAGGAAACGAAAGGCACGCGGCAGAATTATCCATGGGGTGGCAATCTCATCCAACAGTTCGAAAAGGTTTTTCGGAGACATATCCCCATTGAGCGTTCCCGGTATGGATGCCGGCAGTGGTTCAGAATAACCTGATCGATTACCCTGGCGCCGGGCGGATTTGATCAGCATGCCCTGCCGTACATCTTCGATTTCCCGGTCGATTTCCGGCAGGAAGGCAATAATGTTCGCGTTGGGCGGTGCCATCAGTTTCCAGGAGGACGGCGCAAGTTTGAAAAAAGTTCTGGCAACGCTCTTGTCAAAGCCGATTTTCTCAAGACTGGGAAGAATGCTTTGCTCCAACATGTGATTCAGCCGCGGTGGAGGGTCAGCGCAAGACAGAGCGTTCAACCTGTCTATAAATTTACGCCGGGCAATTCTTTCACGGGCCTGAATTCGGCTGTCAAAATCCATGCCGGCACCGGCACCGCGCAGGGGGATGGTTGTGGTATCGGTCAATTGGAATAACTTTTGAACGCGAGGTCTTGAAGGCCGGGTGTTGTGTGCGCATGCCGACTGTTCTTTGGGGCGGTGCTGCTCGTGACGGATCCGTTTGGGGTGGCGTTTGGAGGCCATTGGGTTTTCCCCGCCGGGTTTGGTGCGATGCCGGAGGCATCGGTGGTTGTCAGGATTCGGAACAAAAGGCGTCTGCTGAAGGAGTTTATACCACATTGTGACATAAATAATATTTGACTTAAGTCAAATACTTTTGCCTTGCATCAAATTAATGTGCCCGGTTTCATACATTTCGAATCATAAAAATGTAAAAAGAAATCAGGTTTGCGATTGATTTCGACTTTGATCGTGATTATTTTGGCGTCTTAAAAAAGTGTCGAAACAGGATGCCAATTTGCCTCGACGGGCAATTAACTTACAGCAAAGGAGAACAACACTATGTTTTGTTACCAGTGTGAACAGACTGCCAAAGGCCAGGCCTGCACCAAGGTCGGCGTATGCGGCAAGCAGCCGGATGTCGCCGCGCTGCAGGATCTTTTGAATTACGTCGTCAAAAGGCTTTCCCAGGTTGCAGTCGCCGGCCGCAAGGTTGGGATCAATGACCCGGAGATTAACCGGTTTACCAGCAAAGCCATATTTTCGACCTTGACAAATGTGGACTTTGATCCTGCCCGGTTTGTTGAACTTATCAACGATGCCGTCGCCAAACGGGACGCGCTCATGGAAAAAGTGAAAGCAGCAGGCGGCAACCTGGATCTCGGTCCGGGACCCGCATCATACCAGCCGGAATCAACAGCCGATGCCATGGTGGCCCAAGGCGAGAAAGTGGGGATCCAGTCGGACCCGGAAATCAACCCCGATATTCTTTCGCTGCGGGAATTGCTGATTTACGGCATCCGCGGCATGGCCGCATATGCCGATCACGCCGCAATCCTGGGCCAGGAAGACGACGCCGTCTTTGCCTTTATGCAGGAAGGCATGGCAGCCACCCTCGACGGCAATTTGAGCGTCGACGACTATATCGGGCTGGTGATGAAATGTGGTGAGGCCAACCTGAAAGCCATGGAACTTCTGGATGCCGCCAATACCGGCACCTACGGACATCCGGTGCCGACCCCGGTACCCCTGGGCCCCAAAGCCGGCAAAGCCATCCTGGTTTCCGGCCACGACCTCAAAGATCTGGAGGAGATTTTAAAACAAACCGAGGACAAGGGAATCAATGTCTACACCCACGGGGAAATGCTGCCCTGCCATGGCTATCCCGAACTCAAAAAGTACACCCATTTTTACGGACACTACGGCAGTGCCTGGCAGAACCAGGCCAAAGAATTCGATGCCTTTCCCGGTGCGATTCTGATGACCACCAATTGTATCCAGAAACCGCGGGATTCCTACCAGGATCGATTATTTACCACGGGCCTGGTGGGGTGGCCGGGTGTTGACCATATTGACGGCCAGGATTACGCCCCGGTAATCGAGAAAGCCCTGGAACTGCCCGGTTTCACTGAGGATCAAGAAGGCAAACAGGTGATGGTCGGCTTCGCCCGCAACGCGGTGCTGGGGGTGGCCGACCAGGTCATCGAAGCTGTTAAAAACAAGGCAATCCGGCACTTTTTTCTGGTGGGCGGCTGCGACGGCGCCAAACCCGGGCGCGATTACTACACCAGATTTGTGGAGCAGGTTCCCGATGACTGCGTCGTTTTGACTTTGGCCTGCGGCAAGTTCCGTTTCTTTGATAAAGATCTAGGGGATATCGGCGGGATTCCGCGTTTGCTGGATGTCGGACAGTGCAACGATGCCTATTCGGCGATCAAAATTGCAACTGCCCTGGCCGATGCCTTCGAGTGCGACGTCAATGACCTGCCGTTGTCCATGGTGCTCTCCTGGTATGAGCAGAAAGCCTGCGCCATTCTGCTGACCCTGCTCTACCTCGGGATTAAAGACATCCGCTTGGGCCCCAGCCTGCCGGCCTTTGTCTCCGAAAATGTCCTCAACGTCCTGGTGGACAAATTCAACATCATGCCCATCAAAACCCCTGAAGAAGATCTGCAGGCCATCCTGGGATAATCTGAAGATAGACCTGATCAGCCGCCTTTCGCGGCGGCTGATCATCCAACTCTTCAACCTGCCGCGCAGCGGCCTCGATTTGACGGTGCGCGCAATCGACGACGCACCGATCGGGCCTTTTCTTGACCGGGTCACTACCGGTTCGATCTCACCAATGTTCCTGAAACGGAAACCCGGGGAACTCTTAACCGCAGCCGCGGCATCAGTTTGCCGACGGGACTGCTGGAGAGAAACTACTGAAGCTTTGACAAATCCGGCCGGGAATGGGGCGATCAAGCCATGCACGAATATGTCGAGATCAAAGCTTTGATTTCTTAGCAGCAACCGGCTTGCGAAGATTTTCATCTTCTAAGTAGCCTTCTTTTTCCTATACATATTTTCAGCGAACAAAATCACTTCATCGGCCTGTTTGGCGATCTCAACCCTAAGCCTTTTCAACTCTGCAAGTTCTTCGGCGTCAATTACCCCATCTTCTATTGCTGTTTTTATTGATCGAGACAAATTGGATACAGCCATGAAGACATCATAAACTTCTTTTTCGAAGTTTGTGGATAATTCTCCCACTTCAGGCTTTTTATATAGAATCCAGCCTTCGGGCTCCAAAAATTTTTTTATATCAGGATCTTCCGTTACTTGAACGGCAACCTTAATAAAATCAAGATTGATCTTAATGCGGCCGTACAGGCAGTCATAAATCGTTTGCTGAGATTTTCCTAAGATTTCAGCCAGCCGCTTGACAGCGTGTTTGTTTTCCTTTCTTCCGGTTATTATTCTATGAATCTCAGCCGCGATATCCTCGAATTCCATTACAGAATTCCTCCTTGCGCTTTTTTGTATCATATTGGGGCCTAATGCTTACAATAGTACAAAACAACACAAAATGAAAGCAAAGTCCCCTAAGCAGTCTAGCAGAATAAGCATTTGCGCGATAAGACTCACCGCCAAGTTTTTTGGAATGTATTAACTAGAAGCCAACTCAACAACAGGAGGTGAATCATGGCAACTAGGTATGCAACCATTTTAATCGGGCTGGTATTTTTCATTGTTGGTTGTTCAAATCCTTTTACTCCCGCAGGGCATGAGGGGTTCGTCTATGAGAATCCGCGCGTATTCGGTAAAGGCGGGTTCAGGGGGGCAATCAGAGGACCGGGAAATTACGGGGCATCTTTATGGCGAAATCAGGTTATCAATATCGATATGAGACCGCAAACATACAAAGAAAGGTTCAAAGTACTGGCGAAAGATGACCTGAATGTATCCTTCCGATTCGAGGCGGTTATAAAAATAAAATCGGACAGCGTCAAAAGGGTTGTGCAGGACTATGCCGGGGTTGAGTGGTATAGCCGGTTCGTGCAGGAACCCTTTCGGTCATTTGTCAGAAACTCGACCCAAAAATATACGAGCCGCGAGTTGAAGGCCCAACGGGAATACATTAGTGATGAAGTGAGAGTGAAGTTGGAAGACTATCTGAAGAGTTCTCCATTCAGGTTGGTAAAACTTGTTGTCGGAAATATTGATTACCCCGATATTGTGGCCAAAGCAGTCGAGAAGAAGCTTGCAGCCCAACAACTACTAGAGGAGAAAGAAACTCAAAAAGCCATCGCAAAAAAAGATGCCGAGATTAAAATTGAAGAGGCTAAGGGAATCGCCGAGGCACAGCGGATTATCAATTCAACGCTGACGGAAAACTACCTGCAGCATGAGGCAATTCAAACGCAGCTGGTCATGGCGAATTCGCCAAATCATACAACAGTTTATATTCCTTCCGGCGCCAATGGCATTCCGTTGGTGAAAAAGATAGAGTAGCACAGCCAAGGCATGCCAATAATATCGTAACTATTTGAAAATTTTCTATTTCTTAAAAATGTTATGGTAGGGTAAAGGCAATGAAGAAAAAAACGCCATTAATTTTCGGTCTGCCGGCGGTAGTGCTATTATTGTTGGCCACACTATACTTTTTTCAAACAAAAGATGTCGAGGTTTCCGAGATTAAGAGCGACTGTCGAAAAAGCCCATGCAAAATAAGTTTTATTCTCACCAATAAAACGAATTACTATATTGGCGGTAAAGTGTCGATTAGAGCGCACAAAAGAACACCGGGCGCCAAATCGACCGGTGTTGTAACTCCTGGATTTGCAGGTGAAAAGATCATAAACTTTGAGCTTTACCCCAAAGAAAGGAAAAAGGTCGCTGAAACCCTTTCTCTCACTGCGTCAAAATCCAGGATAAGTGTCATCGCGCATAATATACAAGAATTATGATGAGAGAGTTTATCAATCCCGGCCATGTCCGGCCGGGGTATGCGCTCGCACCGGCGGTAACAAATTCGTACCGGACTCCATGCACGCCCCGATCTCCTGCGCCGGGTTCAGAACGGGGATTGCTTGCGGAGTTTATCGTTAAGAGGGTGACGGTTCGGACAATTTCCGGCACCGGCTAACCTCAACCTTATTTTATTTTGAATTGTCATTGGGATCTGAAGGAGGTTATCAATGGAAAAAAAATTAGTATGGAGGACTCTGGGGGTAATTGCGGTGGTTGGTGTATGTTTGTACTTTATTATCACCCGCGCCATTAATCCAGGTCTAGATTTAGCGGGAGGTACCCATTTCACCATAGAGGTTGTAACCGAAGGCCTGTCAGACGACCAGAAGAGAGAAGCTATTGAACAAACCCTGGGGGTATATAGAGGTCGAATCAATGAAATTGGTTTTGCAGGCACAACTGTGCAACAGGCGGGAGATAATCGCATAATGGTTCAAATTCCGGGTATTGATACAAAAGAATCAGAGAGAATCAAGGGGATATTAACGCGACAAGCACACCTTGAATTTAAATTGGTTATTGATGGGCCTGGAGAATCGATTGTAGTAGATTCGCCCAAACAGAAAAGGAGCTGACTTCCAAAATATTAACCATCAGAAATGTTTATTTGCTGATTTCGAGGTCCTAGCGGGATCAAATAGGTATTATTGCTGAATTTCACTTTCTTTCTCGATTATTTCTTTTTACATATCAGTTACCCAGGGCACTGCGGCCGATAAATTCGCGACCAAGCATCTGCCGGCTGTTTCCTTGGCTATTCCGATTTCCGCCTTTCTCATTCCGATTTTCCATTTCCTGAGCGATGCAATTCCCTTTATAACGTCGGTCAAAACAACGTTCCGCTAGCGGTAGTATTGGGATCTTGTCCGGTTTGTGGATAATATCCGATATGGCCTGAGCCAAACGCTCGAACAATTTCTTCTGTAATCGTCTATATTTTTTAGAATAAAAAAATAACAGAGCGTTTGTCACGCATTTAACAGCTCAAGCCTGGAAGACGTTATTTTTTCTACTTTTACCATCGCCGGTAAACGGCACATAATTTTGACAATCGGTATAAACTGTCATCTTAAAGTTCATACATAGACTGTTGCGGTTTATATTATTAAGGTATTGACTATTTAATCATAAATATATAGAAGGTATCAGGTGAGTAAGGGGGGACTCATGGACCCGCAGAATGAATCAGTTATCCAGGATATCGTCTGGTCGGTCCGCCGGCTTGTGCGGGCGGTCTACCTTGATTCCCAGAAGATGAGCAAGCGCTACGGTCTGACCGAGCCTCAGAGTGCCGTAATGCGCAATCTTTACAGCAACGGTCCCGTGTCGTCGGCCGACCTGAGTCGCACATTGTATGTCACGCCTTCAAACATCACCGGGATCATCGATCGCCTCGAAAAAAAACAGCTGGTTAAACGCATCAGAAAGGAGGGGGACCGCCGGGTGGCCTTGATCACCCTGACGGAAACCGGTCAAGAATTGAGCCGGAACCTGCCCGACCCGATAATGAAAAAATTTATCACCGAGCTGGCGGATCTGGAGCTGGACCACGTTCAGTTGCTGGCGATGGCGATGAATCAAATCCTCAATCTCATGGATACCGCGGACATCGGGGAGGAGCCGCTCGAAATCAGCCCCGAACCTGTCGCGGTTGGACAGGATCAAACCTGAACCAAGAAAAAACAACCAACCCAAACCGGCCGGTTTGTAGAATTGCACTATTCGGCCATTGATAAGGAGGGAGTGCTATGTCCAAATTACAAGAACTGGAGCGATTGTTGACAAAGGGGGAAATTACCCGCCGCAACTTCATTAAGCAGGTATCAGCGCTAGGGCTCATGGCCGCTGTTTCACCGGCATTGCTAAGCGGTACAGCTAAAGCGGCGACACCCAAAAAAGGTGGACGCTTTATTTTAGCAACATCAGGCGGGTCAACCACGGACTCCATGGACCCCGGAACCCTGGTTTCCAACAATAACCAGAACCTCAACTGGCAGATCAGAAACTGTCTGGTGGAAATCGATCACGAATTCAATGCCATCCCTGAACTGGCCGAATCCTGGGATTCTACGCCCGACGCCAAAAAGTGGACCTTCAAGCTGCGCCAGGGTGTCGAATTTCACAATGGCAAAACCATGACCGCCGAGGATGTTGTCTTTTCCATCAACCACCACCTGGGCGAAAAATCCAAGTCGGCCGCCAAGGGCTATCTGAAAAGTGTTGTCGACATTAAAGCTGACGGAAAAAATGAAGTCGTTTTCGAGCTTTCCGGGGGCAGTGCCGACTTTCCGTTTATCCTGGGTGATTATCACTTGACCATCTGCCCGGCCGGAACCCAAGGCGCGGAATTTGAAAAGGGCATCGGTACCGGGGGCTATATTCTGAAGCAATGGGAGCCGGGAGTCCGGGCATTTACAACGCGAAATCCCAACTACTGGAAAGAAGGCCGGGCCCATTTTGATGAGGTCGAAACCCTGGCTATTTCCGATACCAATGCCAGAACCAATGCCTTGAAAACCGGCCAGATCCATTACATGGACCGGGTTGAACTTAAAACCGTGCATCTTTTGAAACGGATGCCGGGGGTCAATGTCACAGCCACAACGGGAACCGCTCACTACACCATCCCTATGCGGCTGGATCAAAGTCCGTACGGCGACAATAACGTCCGCATGGCCTTAAAGTTGGTGGTTGATCGTGAAGCACTGGTGAAACAGATACTGCGCGGATACGGCGAACCCGGCAATGACCATCCCATTGCGCCGGTCAATAAATATCATGCCAAAGACCTGGAGCAAAGAGTCTATGATCCGGACAAGGCCAAATTTTACATGAAAAAAGCCGGCATGCTGGACCATACCTTTAATTTACATGCAGCCGATGCCGCCTTTGCCGGCGCCGTGGACGCGTCCGTCCTTATAAAGGAGCAGGCCAAAAAAGCGGGCATCAAGATCAACGTGGTCCGGGAGCCCGATGACGGGTACTGGAGCAATGTCTGGATGAAAAAAGAGTGGAGCATGTGTTACTGGGGCGGACGTCCCATTGAAGATATGATGTTCTCGGTCGCTTACTCGTCCGGGGCCCCCTGGAATGATACGCTCTGGGATAACAAGCGTTTTAACGAGCTGCTGGTAATGGCAAGGGCCGAGCTGGATGAAGATAAACGCCGCAAGATGTACTATGAGATGCAGGAAATATGCCGCAATGACGGCGGAACGGTGGTTCCCATGTACAACCAGATGGTTGAAGCCAGTTCAGCCAAGCTGGCCCATGGACCGATCTCAGGACACATGGCCCTGGATGGCATGCGCACCCCCGAGCGTTGGTGGTTCGCCTAATACCTTGCCGGTTGCCGTCCCGTGCCGGGAACGGGACGGCAACATCTAAATTATTCCAATAATCCGTAACTTCGTGTGTAAATCACTGCTGTTGGTAAATGGCAGTCATTCATTCCTTACCTGTCTTGCAAACACCATAAATCGGGGAAACAATGAAAGACATAATATCAATGGTAGCAAAACGCCTTGGCTTGGGAGTACTGACGATGATCGTCATCTCTCTTCTTATTTTCGTCGGCATCGAGGCGCTTCCCGGTGATCTGGCGGAGGAAATCCTGGGGCAGAATGCGCTGCCGGAAACGGTGGAGGCCTTTCGCAAGGAACTCAAGCTCGACCTCCCGCCGCATGAGCGCTATATTGCCTGGCTGGGAGACTTAATGCAGGGAAATCTGGGCAATTCCCTCGCCAATCAACGGCCGGTTGCCGATCAGGTCGGCTGGCGCTTTGCCAACACGATTTTTTTGGCATCCACGGCGGCCGTGATATCGGTGCCGCTCGCAATTTTGCTCGGGCTTTTGGCAGCGCTTTACCGCGACAGCTTGTTTGACAAAGCCATTTCGACCAGCACGCTCAGCGCGATCTCCTTTCCGGAATTCTTTATCGCCTACATTCTGATCGCCCTGCTCTCGGTCAAGCTGGTTGTCTTTCCCAGTATATCCAATATAAACGACCAAATGTCGTTTTGGGAGAAAATACATGCAACTATTCTTCCCAGCCTGACGCTAACGTTTATCGTAACCGCCCACATGATGCGTCAAACGCGTGCAGCAATCATCAATGTTCTGGCCAGCTCGTATATCGAGATGGCCCATTTGAAAGGTTTAAAGCGCATGCGGGTTATCGTTGTGCATGCATTTCCCAATGCGCTGTCGCCGGTTATTAATGTGATCGCGCTTAACCTGGCCTACCTGGTGGTCGGGGTGGTGATCGTTGAAGTGGTATTTGTCTACCCGGGGTTGGGACAGTTGTTGGTGGACGCCGTGTCGAAACGTGACATCCCGGTGGTTCAAGCCAGCGGTCTTATTTTTGCCGCCGTCTATGTCTCGCTTAATCTTTTGGCCGATATATTGTCGATTCTCAGCAACCCCAGAATGCTGCATCCAAAATCAAGATAAGGAGAATAATTCAGATGGCGTTTATAAAATTGCTAAGACACTCCCCGCTAAGCGCTCGCATCGGCATGGCAATGGTTCTGCTTAATGTCTTTGCCGCCATATTTGCGCCGATTATCACCCCCTACGGGGAAACGGAAATTGTCAGCGACGTCTGGATGCCTTCAAGCAGCGAAAATTTTTTGGGAACCGATCATTTAGGTCGAGACCTGTACACCCGACTGGTTTACGGCGCTCGCAATACAATTTTGATAGCGTTTGTTACAACAATGATTTCGTTTATTATCGGCTCTGTTTTAGGTTTTTTTGCGGCAACGCTCGGGGGCTGGACCGAGTTGGGTCTCAGCCGCATTGTCGATATTTTGATGGCTTTTCCCACACTTATTTTTGCCTTAATCGCATTGTCGGTGGTCGGGACGTCTGTTCCCGCTTTGATACTGGTGATTGCGGTGTTGGACTCCACACGGGTTTATCGCCTGTCGCGGGCCGTCGCCATGGACATTGTCGTAATGGAGTTCGTTGAAGCGGCCAAGCTGCGCGGTGAAAAAATCTGGTGGGTCATGCGCAAAGAAATCCTGCCCAATGCCATGCCGCCGCTGGTTGCCGAATTCGGCCTGCGGTTTTGTTTTGTGTTCTTGTTCATTGCCGCCCTAAGCTTTTTAGGCCTGGGCATCCAGCCGCCAACAGCGGATTGGGGCGGCATGGTCCGGGAGAATGCCGGGGCGATCACCTTCGGCATTCTTACGCCGCTATGGCCAGCCGGAGCCATCGCATTTCTGACGGTGGGCGTGAATTTAATTGTTGACTGGTTTCTGAAGATCGCCAGCGGACTTAAAGACTAGACAATGTCGAATGACGATTGACGAATGCAGAATTAAGGAATTCTGTCTGTTTTATTGGTAAAAGAAGTGATCTAATTTTTCAGAATATTAATAAGATCGAGCGACCTGTCGGGGCGAAGCCTGAAGCGACATCCATAATTCTTCATTCTTCAATTATCATTCTTCATTGAAATAGGGGATCAAATATGGCCCGTCTGCTTGAAATGAAAAAAATAGAGATAGAAGGCTACAGTTCAGAGGAAGAGAAATGGCTGCCGATCATCAAAGGCCTTGATCTGACTTTGGACCGGGGCGAAGTTATCGGTCTGATAGGCGAATCCGGCGCCGGGAAATCGACCCTCGGGCTGGCGTCCATGTGCTACACCCGCGGGGGCTGTCGAATCGCCTCCGGTTCGGTTGTCTTTGACGGCATGGAGCTGTTCGGCGCACCGGAGGAGGAGTTGAGAAAAATCAGGGGGGTGCGTATTTCCTATGTCGCCCAAAGCGCCGCGGCCTCGTTTAATCCGGCGCATCGGCTCATAAACCAGTATGCGGAGGCGCCGATTCGGCATAGTCTGATGAATTTTAACCAGGCGGAAGAAAAAGCCGTGGACATTTACCGGCGTTTGCTGCTGCCGGATCCTGAAGGGATCGGTTACCGCTATCCCCACCAGGTCTCGGGCGGACAGCTGCAGCGCGCCATGGTGGCCATGGCGATGGCCTGCACCCCGGATCTCATCATCTTTGATGAACCGACGACTGCGCTGGATGTTACCACGCAGATCGAAGTTCTGGCCGCCATCAAGAAAATAACCCGGGAATTTAACACCGCAGCCATCTATATTACCCACGATTTGGCCGTGGTGGCCCAATTAGCCGACCGCATTATGGTCCTGAGATACGGTGATCTGGTCGAAGAAAATATTGCCAGGGAACTGATGGCCAACCCCAAAGAGGAATATACCAGAGCATTGCTTTCGGTCCGCACCCTCAGGGAGGACAGGGACCTGTCCGCCACGGAGCATGATATTGTCCTGGAAGTGCAAAACGTGTCGGCCAGTTACTCCGGCAAGGAATCGGAAAAGGTGCTTGAAGACATTCACCTTAAAGTCAGGCGCGGCCGGACCGTGGCATTGGTCGGCGAATCCGGCAGCGGTAAAAGCACGCTGGCCCGGGTGATAACCGGTCTGCTGCCGCCGCTTGAGGGCAGGGTTATTTATGGCGACCAGGAACTGCCGCCGGCTTTAAAATCACGCCGACTTGAAACACTCCGGATAATGCAAATGATTTATCAGATGCCGGACACCGCCCTCAATCCCAGGCAGCGGGTAAGAGATGTCATCGGACGCCCGCTAACCTTTTACTTTGGCATGAAAGGCAAGGAACGAGAGGAGCGGACCAGGGAACTGCTGGAAATGATCGAATTATCGCCGAAGAAATATATAGATAGATATCCCATGGAACTGTCAGGCGGTGAAAAGCAGAGGGTCTGCATCGCCCGCGCTTTAGCGGCCAAGCCCGAGATGATTATCTGTGATGAAGTGACTTCGGCCCTGGATCAATTGGTTGCCGAAGAGATTTTGAAACTGCTGCAGGATCTGCAAAATGAGCTGCACGTATCGTATCTTTTTATAACTCACGATCTGGCAACGGTTAAGGCCATATCCGATGAGATCGTCGTCATGTTGCAAGGGAAAATTGTCGAACAGGGCGTGAAGAAAGATGTTCTGGCGCCGCCTCACCATGAGTATACGGACCTTTTGCTCTCTTCAGTACCGGAAATGGATCCGGATTGGCTCGACGGTGTCCTGGCGGAACGAAAACGCAAAGGGGTTAAATCGGCAGATTTTGTGCAATCGTAAATAGGTTCATTCGTGGGAGGTCGTTATGAAGTTCTTGATTTGTTATGATGACACAGCTGAAGCCAAAAAAGCGCTGAAGGTGGCCCAAGAGCATGCTAAAATCTGGCAGGCGGAGTTGGAGGTGGTCTACGCGATTACCCGGGTAGAACCGCTAAAACATGCTAAAGTCAAAAAAATGGAAGAGAAAATGGAAGGGGCGGTTAAGGAAATTTTAACAGAAGACGATCCGCCCTATGAGGTGCAATTGCTGCTAACCGACCTGACCCCCGGGGAACTGCTGATAAAATATGCCGAAGAGCAGAATATAGATCAAATTTTTTTAGGAATCGAGAAAACATCCAAAGTCGGCAAATTTTTGTTCGGCTCCACTGCTCAGTATGTCATCCTGCATGCTCCTTGCCCGGTGGTTACAGTTCGATAGTGGGCTGGGAGAATTTACGGCAAGCATTTTCATCATCTTTTGGCCGACCTGCAGGAGTTCGCGGTAATCCCTTTTAGCCCGCGTTTTATTGCCAGCCGTATCAGGTCTCCAGAGGCCAGCTGCATCACCCATCACCGGGCAACGATCAAAGCCAGATTCGATGAGATCGTGGTCATGCTGCAGGGCCGCAAAGTTGAACAGGGTGTCAATAAAGCAATATCGACGCGGCCCCACCTTGAATATACCGAACTGCTGCTGTCTTCGTTACCGGAAAGGGACCCGGATTGGCTGAACAATCTGTTGACGCAGCGTGCAAAATCTCGCGAGATGGCTTAGTGGATGTTTACACGCATTAATCTTTTAGAGTCTGCCACGGTAGCCAGGGCTGCACCCACATCCGTGAAACAGCCTCCCGCATAATTGCCATACCCGTCGCACCACCCAGAACAACGCCGACATTGGCCCGAACAAAGGCGCCTGCTAAATTTAATTTGTATATAGCGGTAGTCAAAAAAGCGTTCCTTTATCCGGACGTTTTTTCTACAGCCGCTTATACCACCCTTCAGTACTATCGGAACATTTTTTGATAAGCGGTATAAAAATTCATATAACTCGGATAGAAACCTGATTTTGATTCAGACGGATTGTTGTGATCGAAACATGAACATGATATCCTATACCGGAAACTCTAATGCAGCGAAAAGGCACCTAATCAGGTGATATCTCAACAGAGGTGATTATGAATAACGGGAAAGACCACAAGCCTTTGCCCATGAAAGCAGAAACTCCCCGGGCCGGCAGGGTAAGCTACAAACCTTTAATATTGATTGTTCTTATTATGGCCGGTATTGGCACTGTATTTATGCTTCAATCACAAGATTCAACCTCACTCCAGTCTGGAGAGTCCTGGCCGGGGAAGGGGGGGCCTGCGCCCGATTTCACCTTGCCGGGTCTGGACGGCAATGAGATCAGCCTGGCAGATTACCGGGGCAAAGTAGTCCTGTTAAACCTCTGGGCGACCTGGTGCCGTCCCTGCGTGGAGGAGATGCCGGCCATGGAAAAGCTCCACCGGGCGCTAAAGGATGAAAGTTTTGCCATCCTGGCGGTCAGCCTCGACGAAGCAGGGGCTGAGGTGGTTGGCCCATTCATGCAAAAACACCAACTGAGCTTCACTGCGCTGACCGACACCAAGGGAAGCCTCAAAAAACTCTACCGGACAACCGGTGTCCCTGAAACCTTCATTATCGATAAAAAAGGGATTATTGTCGAAAAAATTATCGGTCCCAGGGACTGGGCCGCCCCCGGTGCGATTCGCTACTTTCGAAATCTGATTCAGGCAGATTGAGACGTATTTTGACGCCGAAAAATTGCTCCTATGGGAGGGATTGGCGTAATAACGGCCGTGCCGTGAACCCGCATAACGGAACACTGGAATACTGGAGTGATGTAATAATGGGTTTAGCGGAATGAGATCTATTTTTAAAAGGGACCGCAATGATCAGAAATGAAAATCTGACCGTCATCCGCTTTTAAATTCCCAATTTTCCATTGTTCCACCATTCCAGAATTCCATCAATACATCCAGCGCACAAGGTAAAAACCAACCCTCCGGAGTGGGCTAAAACTGGCCTTAATGGGATCAGATATTTACTTTTAGCATTGGTTTACTCTGTTGCGCATCGAAGGATCAAACCGGTCTCATGTCTTCGAATTCAGATTACTTTCTGACGTCTGAACGCCTTGGTTTCCGTACCTGGTCCATGGATGACCTTGAGCTTGCCGCAGGCCTCTGGGGTGACGTCGAAGTGACCAAACTGTTTGACGGCAGGGGACCTCTCTCAAAAGAGCAAGTGAACAATAGACTGTTGAAAGAGATCGCCACCCAGTCCGAACATGGGATTCAATACTGGCCGATTTTTTTGCTGGAATCCGGGGAGCACCTTGGATGTGCCGGACTGAGACCCTATGATCCTTCTAACCACATCCAGGAAATCGGTTTTCACATCCGATCCACTCACTGGCGCAAGGGCTATGCGTCCGAAGCTGCCCGGGCGGTTATGGCATACGCCTTTGAGTTGCTTAAAGTGAGGGGGCTCTTTGCCGGGCACCATCCTGATAATTTGGGATCCCGGAACCTTCTCACCAAGCTGGGGTTCAAGTATACCCACGACGAGTTCTACGAGCCGACGGGTTTGGATCATCCCTCCTACCTTCTCAAAGCAGAGCAATATGCCGCTGCGTTGAAGATTATGAAAAGCGCCTGACAGAACAATATACAGGTTTGAATGGCGCCGGACCACCTGCAGTGACGAAGATTGTCATTTGAAATGACAATTTTCGTTTTCCATCGGATTATTAGAATCTCCGGCCCTGCCATAACTATCTGTAAATATGATTAATCTTACAATGCCCTACCTTGGCGTGTTTTTTGCTTCAATGGATATGACTATTTTGATTGTTGGAGGGGGATGTGGGTATTTCAATTGAAGGAGGGGCATTATGATCAAGCTGTCAGCAAAAGAAGATGACAAAAAGGAAATTTCGTTTAAAAAATTGGCTTTAGGCTTTCTCGTTTGTATTTCCATGGTTGCGTGCCTCGGGTTGACCGACCTGGGGGCGGATGTGATTAATCCTGAGGAAAATAACGATGAAATTGAAACGCGGGAGCTGTATGCCAACCATAAATTACGTGTAGAACACGTTGCCAATGAGGCCACCCTGCATGACCCTGATTGGGAAACTATGGATGGCTATCACCAAAAAATGGGGGAATATACCCAGCAGATTACGGACCTGCGGGCCTCCGGCATGGGCTGGGGGGATATCGTACACACCCTCAACAAACAGCACGGCTTTAAAATCAGCCCCTCGGCACTGGGATTGGGCCGTTCCCGGAAATCATCGGAAACCGCCCAAAAATCAAAACATTCGGGCATTAAATCCAAAGAAAATAAAGGCCTTGGTCTTGCTTTAGGGCACAACAAGGATTACAGCGGAAATCGTGGCGGTGGCCTGGGGGCCGGCAAGGGCAGCGGAGACGGCGGTGGCAAAAACGGCAATAAAAGCGGCGACAAGAGCAGCGGCAAGGGCGGCGGAAACGGCAATGGCAAAGGCGGTGGCAAAAAAAAATAGAAATGCAGTAGAGATCTGTCATCCTGAATGCAACAACGATTTAAAAAGGCAGTGCCAAGGGCGGCACTGCCTTTTATTGTATTTTGAGCGCGCACTTTGCCCTGATCCCTTTCCACACGGGACCTATATGGAACTACGAAAAATCTATCTCACGCAAAGCCGCAAAGGAAGTATATATATTATAATTTATCTTGGCGCCTTGGCGTCTTTGCGTGAAAATAAGCAGATTCATATCCGATCAGACCGGAGGCCGGCGGCGACGCTGGTATGAAACCTGGCTTGACGTATGATGTCACATTGTGGTATCTAACACCTGCATTACATTTTCTCTGCATCTGAGCCGAAAGCGGTATCATTTCTGGAATCCACCCAGCGCAGACATCTAATCTCGAATTTTTACGATACCCTATTAGTGCCGAGTTATTCCGGCGTGAAAGTCCCTAAAACGGAGGTTCCTGCGTGGCTTGTCAAGCTTTGCACCGCAAACTTGCCGCGCTTCTCAGTGCCGACGTTGAAGGAGGAAGGCTATGAAATCGCAACTAGCTTTGATCCTATGTTCAATTCTTGTGACGTTCGCAGTAGAAGCTTTTACGGCAGAATGGGATAAATACAAGACGTATGTAGCCACGGACAAGGAAGATATTTACTCGACCTGGGTCAATCCGGATGTCAAGGCCGGACATTCACAGAAACGGACCTATAAAGCCGACAGTGTCGTGGAATGGTTCGTATCTGCTAACTCCGCAGCACCTGACTATGTTGGTAGATATCTCATCATAAGCAAATGGAAGGATTCCGAAGGCAATATCTGGTATAAAACCCATGCCGTAGACCCGCACTACCAATACTTCTCGCTTATAAAAATCAGCAATTCCGGAGATACTCTAGAGATTGTGGAAGATCTGAATGACTACCCCAGAAAAATCGACCCAAACCATGTCAACTATGACATATATTCCCGGGAGCAAAGACCCTGACAGCTATATAACGGCCATCAACACCAGGACGCAGGACGGGTAATAATCCGGTATTTGGTTTATTCCAGATCCGGGACAAGCTTATATTGTTTGTCGTTATACGCCGGTGCCGGGAGACCTTGAAGCCTTTATTTCTTGAATTCGGGCCTTCTTCTTTCCAGAAAGGCCGATATGCCCTCCCTGGCTGCCTCGCTGCAGGCGATTTCACCGAATCCCTGATAGCCGATCTCGAGGGCCTCGCCCAGGTCATCGGCGGCAACGGCCTTTTGAATAGTCCGGGCGGTGATGGTGACCGCCTCCTGGCTCAGGGCCTGTTTGCCCGCCATGGGTTGGTCGGGCATGACCAGTTCCGGGATGTCGACAGCTCCCTGGGGGATTCCCGCAACTTTGCCCTGTAAATTGGCGATCTCTTCGGCGGCGGCCTGGATCAGATCCTGATGGCTGTCCACCAGCTTGGAAACCATGCCGATCCGGGCGGCCTCTTTGGCCGCTAACGGTTTGCCGAAGCAGATCATTTTATGAAACAGGTCCGCCCCTTGCGGCCATCTGCGATAGGGCACCACACACCCACCGATGCCGGGCAGGATGCCCAGGGTGATTTCCGGAAACTGCAAAATTGCACTTTCCATTGCCACCATGCCGTGGCAACGGATGGCCACCTCTAGACCGCCGCCCATGGCCAATCCATTGAGGGCAGCCACCACGGGCTTCTGCATGCTGTCCATGAAAACCTGCACCTTGGCGCAGTCCCGGGCGTACTGGGCGGAGGCGGCCGGATCACCGAGCATGGAAGGAAATTTGCCGATGTCAGCCCCGGCCGAAAAAGCCGCTGTACCATAGCCGGTAATGATAAAGCCTCTGACGGACGGGTCGTCTGCAAACGCTGTCAGCACGCCCAGAATTTCATCGGTCAGTTCATCGTTGAGGGCGTTCATGGCCTGGGGCCGGCGGATGGTGATAATCTTAATGCCATCACGATCGTCGACCAGGATAAAGCGGTTGAAGTCCTGATAGTCGCCCACCGGCTTTGTCGGCTGCGGGAAACCCGGCCGTTCGGCATCAAATTTTGTCATAATGCGGTCGACCTCTTTTTCGCCCAGGTCGCGCATGAGATCCAGAGGACCGTTTTTGAATCCCAGGGCCACCTGACAGCCGAAATTGAGGTCCGCCTCGGTGCCGATGCCGCGATCGATGATGTCGAAGGATTGGGAGAATAAAATTCCCAGCAGACGATCTTTTATCGTGTTTTTAAGGTCGTCGCTGACTTCCACGGGACTCCCGGGACGATGGGTCAACCAGCGGTCCACCGACGCCAGGATGGGGGCCGGCTGGTAATGGGTTCCTTCTTCCATCTGCAGGGTGTTGGTTTCGATAATAATCGGATTGCCGTTGGCCATATTCAATACAAAAAAGGGACCGGCGAACACGAATTCCTCGGCCACTTTGTCGATTTGGCTGGCGGTGGCGATGTCTAAAAGGTAGGCCGCCTCGTTGCACCAATTGTCAAAAATGCGGTCGAGCACGAAGCAGATAGCATTGTCGGTGATGATGGGCGCTTTGCCGGTTTGGGCGAAAAACCAGAACAGATAATCCAGCACCTCCCGGCTGCCGCCTTCCCAGGCGATGACTTCCACCGGCAGGCTGCGCCAGGCGGGCGCGAAAAAGTGGGTTACCGTAGTTCTCTCGGGTCTTTGCATATTCGAGAAGAGTCTGTCGGCTGGAATCGAGCTGGTGTTGGAGGTGATGACTGCATCTTCGCTGACTATATTTTCGATCATCGCAAAGATTTTTTGTTTGAGCGGGATATCCTCAGTGGCAGCCTCGATGACCAATTTGCAGTTTTTGATCTGTTCATAGTCGGTAGTGTAAACAATGTTTTCGCGGACCACGGCGGCTTTTTCAGGCGTCATCTTTTTTTTGTCCACGGCCTTGCGCGTGTAGCCGATAATCCGTTGCTCGGCCTTCTGGAGCGCCTGTTCAACCACATCGATCAGAAAAAGCCGGCATTCCGGCATGGCGCTCTTCAGGTAATAGCCGATATCCGGACCAATGGTGCCGGCGCCGATAACGGCGACTTCCTGCGGCAGCGGGCGGTCGGTCTGGATTAGGAGCGGGTTGTAGGCGGTGCTGTAAAGAGTGGATTTAGTGGTCATGGCGAGGCTACCTTTCTTGAGATTTAGGAATAAGATTCGTTTGTCGCGAAGACATGAAATAAAGAATGCGTGAAATTTATCTTGATTTCTTTTCGTACTTTCGTGATCGTTGTATCCTTATTGCCTTCGGCCTGTCGGGATAGGGTGAAACACTGATTATTTACTTGACTAAGTTTTGTATACCGTATACACATTGAAGTCGTTGAAGTCAAGGCAATTAATGAACCACCTTCATCAGTCTAACCTTTTGTTATCATTCAATTTGTGATTTCATTCGGTATTCGAGCGTGTGCTGACAGTTCAACTTTAACCCAATAGCAAGGAGGGCTCCTATGGAAACCAAGAAAGTTTTTTTGACCGAAGATGAGATGCCTCGCCAATGGTACAACGTTCTCGCGGACATAAAAATGAACCCGCCGCTGGGTCCCGATGGGAATCCGATCAGTCCCGATATGCTGGCACCGGTTTTTCCGATGAACCTGATCGAGCAGGAAGTCAGCAGCGAAAGATGGATCGATATTCCGGAGGAGGTTCAGAGGGTTTTGAGAATTTGGCGCCCTTCACCGCTGGTGCGAGCCTATGAACTGGAAAAGGCGCTGGATACGCCGGCCAGAATCTACTATAAATATGAGGGCGTCAGCCCTCCAGGCAGTCATAAGCCCAACACCGCCGTCGCCCAGGCCTACTACAACAAAGAATTCGGCATCAAACGCCTGACCACGGAAACCGGTGCCGGGCAATGGGGCAGCGCCCTGTCATTCGCCTGTTCGCAGTTCGGACTAGAATGCAAAGTTTATATGGTCAGAATCAGTTTCGATCAAAAACCCTATCGCAAAACCATGATGGCCACTTGGGGCGGCAACTGCGTGGCCAGCCCCAGTACAGAGACCAAAGCCGGCCGTCAAATCCTGGAGCAGGATCCGGATACCCCCGGCAGCCTGGGTATTGCTATCAGTGAAGCCATCGAGGCGGCGGTGACGGACGAGTCCGGCCAGACGCGCTACTCTCTGGGCAGTGTCCTCAATCATGTCATGCTGCATCAAACCATAATCGGTCTGGAAGCCAAAAAGCAGATGGAAAAAATTGGCGAGTATCCGGATGTCGTCATCGGATGCGCCGGCGGCGGCAGTAACTTTGCCGGCCTGGCTTTTCCGTTTGTCTATGACAAGTTCAACGGCAAAGACGTCGCCATTCATCCCGTTGAACCGGCGGCCTGCCCGACCTTGACGCGGGCACCTTTTGCCTATGATCATGGGGATACCATCGGCATGACACCGCTTTTGGCAATGCACAGCCTCGGTCACACCTTCGTGCCACCGCCCATGCATGCGGGCGGTCTGCGCTATCACGGTATGGCGCCAACGGTCAGCCAGCTGGTCGATGAAGGCGTTCTGGAACCCAAGGCGTATAATCAGCTCGCCACCTATGAGGCCGCCATGGTGGTTGCCAGGAGCGAAGGCTTTATCTCCGCTCCGGAAACCAATCACGCCCTGGCCTGTGTGGTCGACCTTGCACAACAAGCCAAGGAGGAAGGCAAAGAAAAAGTCATTCTTTTTAACTTCAGCGGCCATGGCGTAATTGACCTCGGGGCCTACGAGCAGTACCTGGCAGCAAATCTGGCTGATTATGATTATCCGGCCGAGGAAATCGAGGATGCGGAAAAGATCCTGGAGCAATATCCCAAACCGGAGCACGTTAAGAGCCGCTAAGACTGCTCGATCTATTTTCGCCAATTTGACCTGCTATGAAAAATGCCCCCAAAAAACTGGTGCGGCGTTGCCCGAGACTGGGCAACTCCGTGCCGTTTCACTATTGCCGCGTATGCGGTGACGACCAGCAGCCCTGTTTTAAGATCCTGGATTGCTGGTGGGAATATTTCGACGTGGTGCAGTATTTGAAGGACAATCTGGCTGGCGATCAATTCGAGCGTCTGATGGAAGCCCGTCCCAAGGCGAAAGTCACCAGTTTGCTCGAGTTGATCGAACAGGCCAAAGGACGCAATAGCTAGCCGTCACTAAAATTGATAACTGAATCACGAAAACACGAAATCTGGAAAGCACGAAATTTTCTTTTCTTTTTCGTGTTTTCGTCTTTTCGCGTCTTCGTGATAAAGAGTTTATGATGTTATACCCATAAATATTCTTCGCGGAGGATTTCATGAAAGTTCTGGTCTCCGACAATCTTGGTGATGTCGGAATTAAGATGTTCCGGGAAGAACCCGGGATAGAGGTGGATGTCAAAACCGGACTGACACCTGCTGAGCTTAAAAGCGTCATCGCAGATTACGATGCCCTGGTGATCCGCAGCGCCACCAAGGTAACCGAAGAACTTCTCGAGGCCGGCAAGTTGTTGAAGGTCGTCGGTCGGGCCGGCATTGGTCTGGATAACGTTGATATTCCCACCGCAACCAAGCGGGGAGTGGTGGTTATGAACACGCCCACCGGCAATGTCATTACCACCGCCGAACACACCATCGCCATGATGATGTCTCTAACCCGCAACATCCCCTGGGGCACTGCTACTTTAAAGGAGGGCCTCTGGGAAAAGAAAAAACTTCAGGGACGGGAGGTTTTTCAAAAAGTTCTGGGTGTCATCGGTTTCGGCAAGATCGGTTCGATCGTCGCCGATCGCGCCCGGGGTTTAAAAATGCAGGTGATCGTGCATGATTCCTTTGTCACACCGGAGCAGATCGAAAAAGCAGGCTTCGAGCCGGTGACCCTCGACGAGTTGTATCGCCGGGCCGACTATATTACCATGCATGTCCCCAAACTGAAGGATACCATCGGTTTGCTCGACAAAGCCGCTTTTGAAAAAATGAAAGACGGCGTTATGATCATCAACTGCGCCCGGGGCGGCATCGTCGACGAGGCCGATTTGGATCAAGCCTTGCGCTCGGGCAAGGTGGCGGGTGCCGCCCTGGATGTTTTTGAAAACGAACCACCGGGTGCATGCCCCCTGCTTGAAGTCGACCGCGTGATCTGCACCCCGCACCTGGGGGCTTCCACCCTGGAAGCGCAAACCAACGTGGCTGTGCAGGTGGCCGAGCAGATAATCGCCTATCTCAAGGACGGCACCATTATCAATGCGGTAAACGTGCCGGCGGTAAGCGGTGAGCTTCTGGAAAGAATCGGGCCATTGTTGACGCTGACAGACCGTATGGGGTGTCTGCTGGCCCAGCTGGCGGCCGGACCGGTCAGAGAAGTCGTGATTGAATATGCCGGGGACTTTCAGGATCTTGATCTTTCACCCGTGACGACGGCGGTCTTGAAAGGGCTGTTAACCCCGATGATCAAAGATGATGTCAACTTTGTCAATGCCGAAATCCTGGCCAAGGAGAGAGGTGTTAAGGTCACCGAAACCAGAATTCCTGAAGCCGATGAATACATCAATCTGATTACTGTCAGGGCCTATTTTGATGACGGCAAGAGCAACGTGGCCGGAACCATATTCGGGCTAAAAGATCCAAGAGTGGTGAATATCAACAACTTCAGGCTCGAGATGCACCCCCGGGGCCGTTTCATCCTGATCCACAACCACGACAAGCCCGGTGCCATCGGCAGTATCGGGACCCTGCTGGGCGACCACAAAATCAATATCAGCAAGATGAGGGTCGGTCAGGAAGAGGTCGGCGACAAAACCATGATTTTTCTGCGAACCGACGATCCGATCCCGGAGGACGTTATGGACAAGCTGGCGGCACTGCCGCTGAACATCAGCGTCAGGGCGTTCGAGCTGTAATCCGGGTTGCGGGTTGCGTGTTGCGGGATGCGGGTTACGGGTTGCGGGGTACGGGATGCGGGTTACGGGTTGCGGGTTACGGGTTGCGGGTTGCGAGTTGCGAGTTGCGGGTTGCGAGTTACGGGTTGCGAGGTTGTGGGCAGGGCGCATGGGGCCTGGCGCATAGGGCAGGGCGCAAGGGGCATGGCGCATAGAGTAGAGCGATTTGCGGCCGGCCTATCGGCCTTTTGTTCTCTGTCTTCTGGTGTCTGGCTGCGGGTTGCGAGTTTATGGGCAGGGCGCATAGGGCAAAGCGCATGGGGCCTGGTGCATAGGGTATAGTGATTTGAGGCCGGCATATCCGTCCTCTGTTCTCTGTCTTCTGACATCTGTCATCTGGTAGCAGGGTACGTGTTGCCAAGCGCAGATTTTGAAATAGATTGCAAGCTATCTTTCGGCGATCAACTAATTAACCAATCAACTAATCAACTATTCAACGAATCAACCATAGTTGACGGAGGAAACCAGTGACCGAACGCAGATTATTGCTGGGCAACGAAGCCATTGCACGGGGGCTGATTGAAAACGGGTGCGCCATGGCAACCTCATACCCGGGCACCCCGTCTTCAGAAATACTGGCGGCCGTGGCATTTTTTCAAAAAGAAAACAATATTTCGATGCACACCCAGTGGGCTGTCAACGAAAAGACCGCTCTCGAGATTGCCTATGCCGGGTCCCAGACCGGGCTGCGCACGGCGGTCAGCATGAAGCAGGTCGGTCTGAATGTGGCCTCTGACCCGCTGATGAGCGCGGCCTATATGGGCACCAAGGGAGGTTTTATCGTCATCAGCGCCGACGATCCCGGTCCGATATCATCCCAGACCGAACAGGACAGTCGTTTGATGGCCATGATGGCCAGAGTACCGGTGCTGGATCCGGCCACCCCCCTGCAGGCCAAAGAGATGATCGGCCTGGCCTATGAGCTTTCCGAAACATACAACTCCCCGGTAATACTGCGTCCCACTACCAGGGTTTGTCATTCACGCCAGGACGTGGCGTTGGACGAAATCCGGTCAAACGACCGGGAAGTCAATTTCGAGAAAGACCCCACCCGCTGGGCGGCCACTCCCAGATTCCGCTTTCATCTGCACAAGGAAGTGGAGGAGAAACTGGCGGCCATGGCCCGGCATGCATCGACGCAGCCGCTGCGTCTCAATCCCGACGCCCAGGCGCCAAAGGCGATCATCTCTTCCGGCGTTGCGTCCGCCCACACCATGGAAATTTTAAAAGAGCTGGGGTTGTGGGATGCCATACCCTTCTACCAGGTGCTGCAGCCCTTCCCCCTGCACAGCGAATTTATCACCCACTGGATTGAATCCTACGACGAGGTCCTAGTTATCGAAGAGACCATGGGGGTGATCGAAATGCAGCTGGCCGACCGGCACCGCGTCAAAGGCCGCGCATCTAATACCGTGCCCGACGTCGGGGAACTCTACCCTGAAGATATCGAAGAAATCATCGCTGAATTCGGCGGGGTCGATGCCAAATCCCAACGCCACAGTATCTCTTTTGCGAGCGGAAGACGCCCGACCCTGTGTGCCGGCTGTCCCCACCGGGCCAGCTTTTTTGCCATCAAAAAGGCAGCCCGCAAGGGAATCTATACCAGCGATATCGGCTGCTACACCCTGGGGCTGAACCTGGGCGCGGTGGATACCGTGCTCTGCATGGGAGCTGCGGTCAGCCAGGCTGCCGGTTTTTATCACGCTTATAAAAATGAAGAGAAACGCCCGGACATCGTCGCCACCATCGGCGACTCTACTTTTTTCCATGCCGGGATTCCACCGCTGATCGATGCCGTAGTCCAGAAGGTCAAATTCGTGCTGGTTATCCTGGACAACCGCACGACCGCCATGACCGGAAGCCAGCCGACCCCGACCAGCGGGAGGGGTGCCTGCGGCGAACCCCTCGATGCAGTCGACATCGAATCCCTGGTGCGGGGCTGCGGCGTGAAATACTGCAGAGAAGGCAATCCCTACCAGGTCAAGGAATTCATTGCCTTGATGAAGGATGCCGTGCAATACAGCCGGGAAAACGGTCCGGCCGTCGTCATCTCGAGATACCCGTGCGTCATCGACCTGGCCAGAAAAGGCGAGGTCACCGAACGCATACCGGTGGACGTCACTGACGACTGCGACGGCTGTGCTTATTGCATCAAACAATTCGAATGCCCGGCCCTCATATACCATGAAGATGAGGGCAAGGATGAGAAATATGTCACCATCGACCGCATTTTGTGCACGGACTGCGGTGTGTGTCTGAATGTGTGCCCGAAAGGGGCGATTGTTGAAAGATAGGCATTCGGCGGACGGTTAACGGCTTTCGGCCTAAAATTGGACATTTTTCCCTTTGTCTTGCGCCGTGCGCCATGGGCCGAATGCCTCTTTCATGGATTATGCTTACGACGATTAACACTATAGAATAACATCTCTGGAGGTCTAATGTCTGAACTGATACAACAGCAGGTCATCATCAGCGGAGTTGGGGGGCAGGGGGTGCTGTTCGTTACCCGCCTGTTGGCAGAGGCGGCGATTAACCACGGGCTGCCCGTGTTTACCTCCGAGACCCACGGAATGGCCCAGAGGGGCGGGACGGTGCTGTCCCATCTAAAAGTGGGGGATTTTTCGAGTCCTTTGATCCGGCCCAAGCAGGCCGATGTCCTGGTGTTGCTGAAGGCCGAAAACCTGAAGCAGCACGGTTCGTTTTTGAAGCCGAAAGGGTGGGCGGTTTCCAATGGGATTGCTGCCCCGGAAGACGAGTCCCAGGCAAACCTCCAGACGATAGACGCCGACACCCTGGCCCAGCAGATCGAAAATCCCAAAGCCGTCAATCTCATCGTGCTGGGCTTTGCGCTGGCCGCAGCGGAAAAGGCCTCGGCCGGAGGCGGGCGACTGTTTTGCTCTGCCGAAAATATAAAAACCGTCCTGAAGAACCGGTTCGGCAAAAATCAAAAAATGCTGGATGCCTCATTGGCGGCGCTGTCTGCAGGCTATGGCGCCAATGACAGGTAAGGATAAGATTTGAAACACGATCTTGGTCATCACTGCCTGAGTCGTGTGTATCTATATCGCATCAAGAACACAACCTGCCGAAAAAAAGCTTTCAACACCGCTGTTCATTTCTGCATGTCGATCGGTGTTTTTAATGCGGCTGATTCATTGTAATCAAATCCTGTTTGGGGGTTCAATTTAAACCAGCTCGTATGAAGCTGCCTTAATATTGTTTAAATATAGAAGGCGCAGAGCCCGCAAGGGGAATGAATAATAGTATATATGATCTTAGCGCATTGGCGTCTTTGCGTGAAATTAGACAGTTTTTTTCCGATCAGACCGATTGTCCTTTTGCCGGAGGCGGCGTTAACATGAGAAAGAATCCATATTTATGATTGACTGAATCTTTTTAATTCGGGTATAGATAGCGTTAAGATATTTTCCTGATATTCCTCTTCCACCTGACCTGAGCCTATTCACACTTCCTGCAACGATTCCGGTTTCCAATCTCGTTTTTGCTGTCCCCTAAAATCTCTCTTTTTGTGTTTGGAAGGAGGGCTTGCCTATATAATTTCGGATTGGAGGTGAAGCTATGCCAACTTACATCACACTTATCAGTTATACCCAAAAAGGCATTGAAAACATCAAGGATGGTCCGGCCAGGCTGGACGCGGCCAAAGAAGCCTACAAGGCCATGGGCGCAGAATTAAAAGATTTTTTTCTTGTGACCGGCCAATATGATGCCGTCGTCATCTCAGAAGCGCCGGATGATGAAACCGTCGCAAAGCTGTCTTTGGCAATCGGCTCGAGAGGTGCCATCCGTACGGTGACCTCGCGGGCCTATACAGAGGATGAGTATCGGAAAATCATAGACGCGCTGCCCTAAGCTGGCGTAAGACGGTGCATCTGAACACAATTTAAGCAAGCCCTCCTTCTTAGAAGTCAGCTCAAATCCGCCTGAGGCGGATCGGCCCAAACTCTTTGTGGAGCGCCCGTTTTCCCGCGTTGCGGGATGCCCTATCAATCCTCATTGTTAAAGGTGAGCCTTTCCCCCGTCCGTAGCAGAAATCACGCTGGTTTATGGGCGGGGATGAATCCGCCTCGGACGAATCCAATAAATTCGAAAAATCCGACATCTCCCTTCCCCTTGATGGGGAAGGTTTACCAGCCTTTGGCGGCGCCGGAGCGGACCAGGGGGCATGGTGGGGGAGGAGAACATAGATAGGGATGGGGTCAAATCGGACTTGACTTGAAGTGCCACATTGTAGTATTTACCGTTTGTGGATTCATACCTCAATCTGTTCTTGATCTGAAGCGTGTTTCACGTGTGGAACCGACCCGGTTCAGGCATCTTTCTACGCGTTCTTCCAGCACAATTCACGGCTATGGGGACGGTTATTTGCCTTGATTCACATAATCCTCGATCGGCGAGAAAGGAGGCGCGCGACCATGAGCGCTGCGCAGCCCGAAACACGCTATGCCAAAAGCGGTGATGTTCACATCGCCTACCAGGTAGCCGGCGACGGACCCCTTGATCTGGTGTTTGTACCCGGGTTCGTGTCCCATGTGGAGGCCAGCTGGAAGTCCCCGACCCGCGCGAAATTCTTTCGCCGGCTTGCATCATTTTCCCGGCTGATCCTTTTCGACAAGCGGGGTACGGGTCTCTCGGACCGCACTTCCCACCTTTTTACGCTGGAACAGCGGATGGACGATGTGCGTGCGGTCATGGATGCGGCCGGGTCCGAGCGGGCGGCGCTATTCGGAATTTCCGAAGGCGGACCGATGTCGATCCTTTTTGCCGCGACCTACCCGGAAAGGACCACTGCCCTGGTAATGTACGGCGCCTATGCCAAGCGGGCCTGGGCAAAGGATCACCCGTTCGGCTGGAAAGAAGGGGAATGGGAGACATTTTTTTCCAATGTCGAAAATCACTGGGGGACGCCTTTCTTGCGACATTCGACGGTCCTGCGCGTGCCATTCGGTGTGCCGGGGCCATCCGCAAGGCTTTAGCGGATCTGGGGCTATCTATTCGGCTTGGACTTCACACGGGTGAGTGTGAAGTTATGGAAGAAAAGGTTGCCGGGATTGCGGTGCATATCGGCGCGCGGGTGATGAATCATGCCGCTCCGGGTCAGGTACTTGTTACCAGCACCGTTAAAGATCTGGTCGTCGGATCCGGTCTGGTATTTGTTGATCGCGGAGTGTATGCGCTGAAGGGAGTCCCCGACCCGTGGCACCTCTTCGAGGCGGCATTGTGAAAGCTGTAGGTGAGATCCATTCATTGACGCTAGAATGAAGCGATCATTGGATATGGCAGGTCTCTAATATCTAATCCATCCAACAAAACTTTGGCAACAGATTAGATATTTTCAGGTTGCCCGAAAGGTATAAAACAACAAAGCGGTTCCAACCAAAAGGAGGAAAAATGACTGATTGTATTTTCTGTAAAATCGCAGCCGGTGAAATACCGTGCCATAAAGTCTACGAAGATGACCGTCATATCGCCTTCATGGATATGGGCCAGGTTAATCCGGGTCACGTCATCGTGTCCCTGAAATCGCATTGTGAAACGATACTGGATCTGAATGAAGATCAGACCGCCGCTATATTTCAAGTCGTCAACCGCATCGCCAAAGCCGTGCAGCAGGAATTCAAACCCGAAGGAATGACAGTGCTTCAAGCAAACCGCAAGGCCGGGTGGCAAACAATCCCCCATTTCCATTTTCATGTGCTGCCCCGGCACACCGAGGATGGCGTAACTCTGACCTGGCCTACAAAAAATCCCCCGGCAGAAGAACTGGCTGACTTTGCCAACAGGATTCACGTTGTTTAATAAATCTTGCATGAAAATATAGCTGCAATTGTTCTCTTTGCCGGATAGACGATGTATGCGGCTTCGCATGCCATCAGATCCAAGCGGGAGGTGCTGTTCGGGATTTCCTGGAGCAGATCGATGTCAATACTTTTATATGTCTGGTCCGTCTAAGTCGTTGACAGTGCCCGAAACCATGTGATACGCATATTGAAACTTAACGTTTTCAGTATGTTATAATACTGATAATCTGCCCGTATCCTTCTGCCTAAATTGAAGGAGGACCGATTGAAAATCAGGGTTTTGGTATTTGAGGATAATGACGCCCTCCGTTCCAGCCTAAAGAACATCCTGGAGGCATTGGATTACGACGTCCGGACTTTTTCAAATCCCGGTATGTGTTCCGAATTCTACTCATCCGAACACAGCTGTTTGTTGGATGACTCCTGCTCCGATATAATTCTCTCCGATATCAACATGCCGGTCGAAACCGGGTTGGAATTTATTAAACGCCGTTTTAGCAACGGATGCAAAGTAAGATTCCGGGCCCTGATGTCAGCCGACTGGGATGAATTCGACCTTAAACAAGCCGAGGAGATAGGCTGTAAAATATTTCATAAACCATTCGATTTAAAAGAGTTGATAAAATGGCTGGATAATTGTCGCAAGGAAATTGAAAAAATCTAGTAAGCCGTATGGATCAAGAACAGATAAAAAGTAATGTCTTCGACGTTTTGAAATCGGTGTCCGATCCTGAATTAGGAGTTAATATTTCCGACCTGGGATTGATCGACAAGATTATTATTCAAGACAAACAGATTCTGATACATTTGGGAACAACCAGCCCTGTCTGCCCAGCTTCTTCCATGATGCGTTCAACCGCAAAAGAAACCGTCCAAAATCACTTCCCTGATTATAGTGTCGAAATCAAAGCGGCAGAAAACTTCAAATGGACTAACGACCGCCTTTCAGAAGCAGGTGCAGCCTTGCTCGATATGAGATCAGGGACCTCCAAGGTTGATTTTGCGATAGCGACTGAACCAGCAAGCGCCGTTACTCCTAAAACTAAACCTGCCTTTCAAAGAATTCCCTTCTTAATGGGTGGTGTTATCTGTTTGATCATGGGATTGTGGACAGGTTTAATCCGAATGGGTTGGGCCTGGCCGGTTCAAAATCCAGAATGGATAGCGCTGCACGGTCCTTTAATGGTTTGTGGTTTTTTGGGAACCGTTATTGGTTTGGAACGGGCCGTCGGGTTAAAAAAAATGGGGATACCTGGCCCCATTATTTGCTGCAGTCGGAGGATTCAGCCTTCTGGTTTTAGAAGCCTCATCATTAATGCCAATGGCTATTTTGACAGTCGGCAGTTTCTTCTATTTAGCGATCTTTTTAACCGTTTTGAAGACCCATCGCGATTTTGCAACCGCTATCATGACATTAGGTGCGCTCAGCTGGCTTGTTGGAAATGCGCTGGTTTTCTCCGGGTTGCTTGTTTTTGAGATAGTGCCGTGGTGGATCTGCTTTCTGGTTTTCACCATTGCCGGGGAACGCATCGAACTCAATCGTTTTCTTTCACCCAAATCCGAGAGCGACTATTTTTTCATCGGCATTATTTTACTGGCGATAATTGCCGCCATAATATCCCTGTTTTACCCGGCAGTTGGCACTATCATGCTTGGGGTGTCCATGATTCTGTTGAGTGTATGGCTGTTCCGGTATGATTTGGCCATGAGAACCATTCAACGGGAAGGCTTGACGAAATTTATTGCTGCTTGTTTATTGATAGGGTATTTCTGGCTCGGAGTCAGCGGAATAGTCGCCGTACTCTTCGGGCGGTTCGTGGCAGGTCCCTATTACGATGCCTATCTTCATATGATTTTTATCGGGTTTACTTTCTCCATGATTTTTGGGCATGCACCAATCATCTTTCCGGGAATCCTGAAAATATCAATTAATTTCGATCGTCGTTTTTATCTGCACCTTCTTCTGCTGCATTTAGGGTTATTGATCCGGGTTGTGGCCGACCTGTCGCTAAATTGGGAATTCCGCCTGTGGGGGGCTTTGATCAGCGCGCTGGCAATCATCCTGTTTTTTATAAATACCGTCATATCTGTCAGGCGATAATACATACCTAGCTGTTTCCGCAATAAATCCTTACCTTGTCACCTTTCTTATCATCCACGTTTATTTCTAATTCGGTCAGCGCATCCAAAATATCCTTGTAATTTTCGGCCTTGAAATCGTCCAGGTTTATGCCTTTGTCATGGAGTTTGGCATTGACCTTGTCCTGGACCTTTTGGGGCAGCAATGCTTGCAGTTTAATACCGGCTTTGACGAGTTTCATAGGAATCCTGATATCCGCTTTATCCCCATCGACAGAGTCGACTTTAATAAATAAATATTTTGGTAGCTTATTGAGGGTTTCCGTAAGCTCGATTTGGGGTGACGATGCTGTGGTCTTGCGTTCAAGTATTTCCAACAGTCGTTCCGCCTCGCCTGCCGAAATTTTTCCTTCTGCAAGCATTTCGAGGACTTTTTTGCGTTCTTCGTTCATGGTAGGACTCCTTTCATCACGTGCAGGTGATGTTAATTTTTAAACACCAGGGCATCATTTTTTTAGCGCATTAATGGCTTGATCAAAGGAAATATTGCCCTTTTCAAGGTCTTCGAGAATGTCGCCGGTAGAGTCGGCGGGTGTAAGATCGATAAAATCAAAGGTTTTCGATATGCGGTTCAGTCTGTTTTTTATGGACGGGTAGCTGACGCCATAAAGTTCCTCCATATATTTGATCGATCCGTGGTTCTTGACAAACGTGGCGACGAATATTTGATCCTCCATGTTGAGCCGTGCCAACGGCGGTAATTCAAAATCTCCTTCAATGGATACACCCGATTCAACCACTTTGACACGTGTGATGGTGATTTCCTTGTTTTGGGTAAGATCGGTAAGCTGCTGCCAGTCGTGCATGATTAAATCCTCCAATTTTTTATATCAATATAATAAAAATTAATATGTTGTCAAGGTTTTGGTTAAAAAAATTAATTAATATATTAAAATATATAATTTAATACGATAAACATTTAATCTTTTCAATAATGCCTTAAACAGGCCGTCCAAGCGATAGGAGTCAATCGGAAGGACCTGTGAGTTTATTTCCAACACCTCAATTTGTCATGCGGCTTTAGGGCAGCTCCAATATGTGATATAAGCGTTTTTGTAGGATATTCATGCTGGGCGAAGTCGGTGTTCAATTTCATTTCATCCCAATTCTCTGCCAGGTTTCCACACGAATCTGATCGCCCCGTTCATCTTTTAATCAAATCTGAGATGTTTATTTGGTCACTTTCCAGGGGTAGTGCCTCGGGAGCGGCTGGTGTTGCTGAGAGCCTGCCGTCAGGTATCAACAAATCCGCCCCGCCCGATCGCTCGCACCGGGAAAGACCCCGAACTCGATAGAGGAGGCATTATGAGCCGCTACGACGATCGCTACGACACTTATGAATATTACCGCCGCAAGGACGAATTTTATCGTCAGCAGGATCTGCGACATGAGCACTTTAAAGAGGATCTAAGGTGGGAGCGGGAAGTATCGGCCCGCCGCAGTGAACTCGGCAGGAAAGCCGCCAGGGAAGGCAATATGCCCTGGGCTTTTCATTGGATGGGCGCCACAGACCAGGCCATCGAATTAGCGCGGCAGCGCGAAAAGCCTGCCTACAGGCCTGGTAAAGCTGAACGGCGTCTGAAAACCCTCCTGGATTCTGCAATGCGCAATCTTGATCTGGGTGCGTTCGCCCAGGCGGAAAAGGAATTCTCCCGTATTATCGATGCTGTACCTGAATTTGCCCCTGCCTACATCCACCGGGCAACCTGTCGCTATTGCCGGAAAAAATTCTCCGGCGCGGTCGAGGACTGCCATGCAGCGCTGCGGTTGGAGCCGGGACGGGCGATCCTGCATTTCCGGCGCGGCCGGGCGTATGCCGGCCTGGGAAGAATGGAGGAGGCGGTCGCGGATTACAACCAGGCGATCGAGTTGGACCCTGAATATGCCCCGGCTCTCGACAGCCGGGGATTGCACCGCATGAGATCTCGGCGGTTCGAGGATGCTGTCGCTGATTTTTCAAGGGTTATTCGCCTGAGCCCGGAAAAGACGGCTGTCTACCTGGACCGGGGCAATTGTCGCCATTATCTCAGGCAATACCATTCCGCAATAGAGGACTTCTCTGCGTCTATCCGCCTTAAACCCACGCTCATGCCGGCTTACCTCGGCCGTGGCCGCTGCTACCAGGCGATTGGCAAACTGAAGGCTGCTTTGCCGGATTTTGACCGGGCCATCGAATTGGCGCCGGCCCTTGACGACGCTTATCGTGCCCGGGGCAATTGCCGGCTGCAGGCAGGCAATCTGCCGGGCGCCCTGACAGACTTTAACCGGGCCATCGAGCTAAATCCATCCTATGATCTCAATTACTACGAGCGAGGGCTATATCACCTCAAGCAGCAAAACCCGATCAAAGCCGGTGTGGATTTGGAAGAATGCATCCGGCTCAATCCTGAATGGGGCACTGCCTATATGGTTCGCGGTGACTGCTACCTGCAAAAGAAGGATTTCAAGCGCGCCTTGCGCGCCTACGAAAAAGCCAAAGAACTCTATAAAAAAGACGGAAACGAAAAAATGATGCAAATCGCCGGCAAAGCTTGCAGAAAGGTGCTGGCAGGGCAGTAGTCCTGTTAAAACTGTTCGGGCCGCCTTGGTTGCCGGACAAAAGCTTTCGTTCAAACTTGATAGATAGAAGCATCCCTTGACCCGTCAGGCCAGATCGTATATCAATAACGCAATCTAATCGAACCGAATCCGGCACCGAGCAGTACCATTTCCTCCTGAACCGGCATCTATCTCCACCTGTCCGAACTTATCCAGAACGTGTCAAATTTTTCAATCCAACTATTTGGAGGTGGCTAATGCCGATCTATCTAAAAGATGCTGATGTAGTAGCTGAAGTGGCCAATTTTAGATCCGCCCTCATCGTCGTTTGCCGGTTCTGTCCTGCTGCCAGTTTAGCGGTAAGAAACGATAAACCTTTTTTAGAGTTCTTTCGCAGGCTGCTGAAGACTGAGCCTTACGAAGAACTTATCGACAATATGCAATCGCGTTTGCAAGGCGAGGGCACCAAGACAAGTGTGTTTAAAGGCGGTCTCCTTAATTATCTAATTTGTTTGTGGACCTCGGGGATGCGAAAGAACTTAGTAAGACATGCAAGTCAATATGAAGCCGTTGTTGTTATGGGCTGCGAAAGCGCATATGAAAGCGTGCAGGAAATTCTTAAATCGACCGATTGCCAGGTTTTTGCAGGCATGAAATCTGAGGGTGTTTTGAACGCGATTCCCAAAGTCCATCTGCCATTCAATGTTTCCTTTGAAAAATTCAAAGTAACACCGATGCACTATCAAGGAAAGCAATCGGAAGAAAAAACAACTCATTGAAATTGCAGACCTCAGGCACAGGCAGATGGAGAATCCCTTTTTAAAATGTGCCTATCCCGCTTCCAACAGGAATATTTCTACCTGCTGGAAGGCTGAATTTCATGCATTATCAAAAGAAAGGAGGCTCAATTATGATTACCATAGGAATTTCTAAATGGCCGACGGAATCCGGACATGAGGTGGGTAAAAGATCACTTGAGATGAAACCATTACCTGATTTTGTTCAGATGATTGGACCTTACATGTACCCTGATGAAAATGAAGGAATAACGGCTATTACAATTTTTAAGTATGACAAATCAAAGGCTGGTGAGGCATCCGAAGCTATCGCAAATGCTTATATTGTCTTTCTGGGTGTGCCCGGATTTCGATATTCGACGCGACTTGCATCAGGGTCGTCAGCCACGATGAAAATGATGGGATTGGGGTAGGGGACTTGGGGGCGTCCTCGGATCTACAGTTTACAGAATCCGATTTCCTTCATACGTTGTTGGTATGTCTCGAAAAACTCGCATAGACCTGTACGGCGCAGCTTTAGCGAAGACGAACTCCCTTGGTGCGCTTCGGTACTTTAATGGATGAAAAGATTGTATAAGCCGAGACACCGGAAGAGTGCCCATTCATCCTCCTGTGGGTAGGATGCCTCTAAGCTTTTTCCTTCAATCAAGTTCGTCTCCAGTTCGCGGAGGCTCACCGCCGGGGCGGAAAAGAATTGCACGGAAGGCTTCCATGTCCGCTTGTTTTGCTCGTTCTGAGAAGAATCTCTCGGTTTCCAGGGCTGATATTTTTTCAGCTACCGCGATGGCGATAAACTGATTTATACTGGTACCGTCGCGTTTAGCAACTTTGGAAACTTCATCTTTGAGCGATTTGGGAAGCCGCAATGGATAAGTTGATTTTTCACTCATTTCTTACCCTCCTGATCGCAATAGAAGGTGTAATAACTTCTATATTAAAGGTTCTAGGTACAGCGCCATAGTCGCGCAAATTAAACGTAACGATGGCATCGGCCCTGCCATTGACTGCCACTTCCAGAACCATTTCATCGTTGGGATCACGCAGCATGGGACGCCAGAGGTAATGTGTTTTGACCGGCACGACCAAGGCGGCAATACCATTAATGAAAATGTCGGCTTGCTCCCGGGACATGCTTGCTGAGGTCCAATGCACTGGATCAGTGCATTTGGCCTGGTACTCAAAAAAAAGCGGTACGCTGGCCAGCATCTTTAGCCGTCGGTCCATTGCCGCACCCAACAGTGCTGCCGACGCGCCGATCGGACTGCGCATGGCAGCGACTATGACATCGGTGTCAAAAACAAACCTAAACATGACATCGTATAGTATATCACATTGCGGATGATGTCAATATGGTAAAAAAAGTGGATAACCTTAGGCTTGAAACCACCTTTTAAATCATCATCATCACCGGGTCATCGGAACTCAAAAGAGCCAGCTGTAAAAAAGCCTTAAGTTGTGGGCCCAAATGGGCGTTGCCGGCGAAAGAAGCTGGTTGTACGGAAAACTAATTGTTTTTCGAGATTAAGCGCAAAGCGCCTGAAATTTGGTTGGCGATTTTGCGGCCAAGTTATTCGTTTGATAAAAGGCTAAAGAAAATGTATCTTTCATGTAGCATTTTGTAACAATTACCCCCATATCCACCCCGAATCCCTATGAAAAAGACGCTACAAAACGCTACACGAAACAATTCAGATGGCCTAATCGAGGTCAAGAAAGATTTTCCGGACACGATTTCTTTTTGGATCGCGGCCTATTTTCGCTTCGAGGTGACCACCTCGGAAAGCTCGCAAAAAGTCCAGCAGCGGGATTTATCCCTGTTTTGTGATTTTATGATGGCAGACAGCGGAAGCGATGAGCGCAGCCTGTGGTCGCCGCGGCTGTCCAAGGCCTTTGCCGATCGCTTGAAAAAAACCAGGCGCCCCGATCGCAAGCGGGGCTTTAGCGACCGAACCGTAAACCGCATCCTCGCCCACATGAAGACCTTCTCCCGCTGGATCCACAAATTAAAGCCATTTCCGTTGGGGGATCCCATGGCCAAAATAAAACTGCTGCCGGTGGCAAACGGCCTTGAGATCGAACGGGCCATTTCTGCCGGCGAGCGCCGGCGGCTCCTGGATGCCGCCGACCTTTTGCCGATTGTCGGCGGGCGCTCCCGGGACCGCAACCGCTTTAGGGGCCAGGAGCGCCCGCAACGCAAAGGCTATCGTGCCTGGCGCAACCGGGCCATTATCGTCACCCCTGGGTTGCAAAAGTTGGAGGGCTTCAGAGTCAAGGCGTCTGAGGGTGAAGTCGTAGTACTTTACTTCGAACCCTCAGCAACGCAGAATCTGAAGTCCTCCGGCTTTCCCGAAGGGTAGACAACAAGGCAAAATCGACTCTATCCTTAAAATGCACAATTGGAGATAACCAAGAACTGTGTATTTTGCATAAAAATTCTAAATTAATACGAATCATTAACTCCCCTTTGCCTTGTTGTTTATGCAACCATGGGGTAAACCCTGATTGAAGCCAGCATGCGCCGGGCGGCGGTGACCAACATCGATCTGGAAAATGTGGTCTTTAAAAAACGGCTGATCAGCGTGGTGGAGAAGGGCGGGCGCACCCACGGCTATAAGATTTCTGGTCAGGGCATGGACGCGATTAAAGACTATGTAAAAAAGGGGAGGGCAACGGATTTTAAAAAGTGGAAATCGCCGGCGCTGTTCTTATCGCCTGCCACTAACGCCCACGGCAACGGGAGGCTTAACGTGCGGGTGATCAACACGGTGTGGGACGAGGTCTGCCGGCTGGCCGGCGTCGAAGGCCACAGTCCCCACGATGCTCGCCACGCCATGGGCCGGCACTTAATCGAAAAAACCGGCAATATCGCCGCCGTCCAACGCCAGCTAGGCCACACCAACGCGGCTTACTCCATCCAGTATGCCCGGATCACCGATGCGGAGCTTGCCGATGCACTGGATGACCGCTAAGACGCGCGTCAGCTTGAATCTTTTTGGTTTAAAGGGATGGACTTGTGATATTTACGTAGAAGTACAATTCAGGCGGCTTTTTTTAGGAGAAGAAGATGATAGAAAAAATTGTATTCAAAAAAAGCAGTAGGAGGGAGTTTTTCCAAAAATGCGGAAAGGCTGGTTTAGTAATTGGTGGGGGATTAACTTTTAAGATCTTACTCGATGGTTGCGCACATATTACGTTTAAAGAAGAAGAGCCAGTTATTTACCCCCACGTGGGAAGGCCTGACCAAAGGAAAATTCAACCTCCAGATAATGGTTGTTATATTGGATTTCATATTGACCATCGTGAAGGTGATTCTTGGTTAGAGGAGATTGGCCAAGAACCAAAAATTATTGTTCCATCATTTGATGTAATGACTCCAGAATTTAAAGGGCGTAAATGGGGCAGTGTTCAAAATCTTCCTGAACATAGTATGTTAAGTGATAGGTTTATCACATTTTTATTCAAAGATATTAGCTATTATCTATTTGGCAACACTAATTTGGGTAGTTTAGTAAATGACCGGCTTTTTAAAAAAAGACTTACTAAATATGCAGAGAATATTGTCAAACTTAAAAGACCGATTTTTTTGAGCACCATGTGGGAATTGAATGCGGACTGGTTTCCATGGGGGGGGAAACCTAAAGAATCCAAAAAACTGTGGAGACATATATGGCAGATATTTGAAGATTCAGGTGCTAATGATTATACGACTTGGGTCTGGGAAGTTTTTTGTACTGACGCATCTAAAAGGGCTGACCGTCCGAATAGGTATTATCCTGGAGATAAATATGTAGACTGGATCGGGTTATCCGCGTATTCCAGAGATAAATATCCAAATGGTAGTGGAGGAAAATCTTTTGCTGAATTAGTCGACCCAACTTATACCTCAATGCGAGTTAGTCATCCTAACAAACCCATAATGATGTCGGAGTTTGCAAAAACCACTGGAAGGTCTCAACATAGATGGTTAGAATATGCATTCATATACATAAGGTCTATACCAGGAATGAAGGCTGCAGTATTTTGGAACAACTATTCAGCTCAAGAAGAAGACGAACATACATTAACTGATAAAAGCCTCCTTGTTTACAAAAAAATTATGAAAGATCCATATTTTATTGGAAGCAAAAAATGACAACGAGCTGGATGGCACTAAACGGTAACTACGTCATTTTTGGGCCTATATGAACCAGGAGCTTAATTGAGGTGCGGAACCAATTCCTACAAAATCACGCAGTACGTAATTGCCCCTGGTGACATGAATGTTGGTTCTGGGCCCCCTTGGGCGACCCCATGGCCAAGATAAAACTGCTGCCGGTGGCAAACGGCCTTGAGATCGAGCGGGCGATTTCTGCCGGTGAGCGCCGGCGGCTGCTGGATGCCGCCGATCTGTTGCCGGTGGTCGGCGGGCGCTCCAGGGACCGCAACCGCTACCGGGGCCAGGAGCGTCCGCAGCGCAAGGGCTATCGGGCCTGGCGCAACCGGGCGATTATCGACCCCCTTGCGTTGCAAAAGTCGGAGGGCTTCAGAGTCAAGGCGTCTGAGGGTGAAGACGTAGTACTTTACTTCGAAGCCCCAGCAACGCGGAATCTGAGGTCCTCCGGCTTTCCCGTAGGGGAAACAACATGGCAAAATCGACCCCATCCTTAGAATGCACAATTGGAGATAACCAAGAATAGTGTAATTTGCATAAGAATTCTAAATTAATACGAGTCATTAACTCCTCTTTGCCTTGTTGTTTATGCAACCAGGGGGTATAATCTGATTGAGACCAGCATGCGCCGGGCGGCGGTCACCAACATTGACTTGGACAATGTGGACTTTAAAAAGCGGTTGATCAGCGTGGTGGAGAAGGGCGGGCGCACCCACGGCTATAAGATCTCTGGTCAAGGCATTGATGCGATTAAAGACTATGTTAAAAAGGGGAGGGCAACGGATTTTAAAAAGTGGCGATCGCCGGCGCTGTTCTTATCGCCGGCCACCAACGCCCATGGCAACGGGCGCCTTAACGTGCGGGTGATCAACACGGTGTGGGAAGAGGTCTGCCGCCTGGCCGGCGTCGAAGGCCACAGCCCGCATGACGCCCGCCACGCCATGGGCCGGCACTTAATCGAAAAAACCGGTAACATCGCCGCCGTCCAACGCCAGCTAGGCCACACCAACGCGACTTACTCCATTCAGTACGCCCGGATCACCGATGCGGAGCTGGCCGATGCCTTAGACGACCGTTAAGAGGTGTCCCAGATTAAATAATTTTAGTTTAACAAGGGGTAAGCTCTGTGATATGCACGTAGAAGCACGTCATTGACCCGATTTTGTTTCGTTTTTGCAAAAAGAAGTAATAAATGATAAAAAAGATAATCTCCGGCAGGCATACGGGCGCCTATCAAGCCGGCCTGAAGATCGCAACCGAACTTGGCATTGCCCACGGCGATTGGATCCCCAGGGGGAGGTGATTATTACCTGTGAGTCGCTGGATGCAGAATCTGCGCATTTTTGCAGGCTGTCGACGCTTCACGGCTTTTCTTGCCTATTCATCAATTTAAGCAAGGTCGACGCCGCCCAGACGGCCGCCCGGGTCAGAGCCTGAATTAAAAACACCAACAAAAAAAAAGGCATCTATATGGCTGGCATCTGGCCAGCAAGGATCCTACAATCTCGCACTGACCCGCTCGATCCCGACATCAGCCTTGGTTCACCTAAAATAATATCTGAAAAGTCTATCAGCTTATTACCTAAAGTGGCAAAGCAATATTGAATAAAATCAGCAGTGTCCACTTTTCTATCCTAATATCAGAATTGATGGCAGAATTTCTATCTAATATTGCTGCTAGGTTGGTGAAATGAGAGATCTAATTTCTCTATTTGATTTTTTGATAGATGTCGTTTGCATGATGCCCCCAATCGATGCAGCACCAATTGCCCGTCTTCCCAGGGAATATCCGATTGTAGTTTGCCTTGGCTCTGTTGCTCTACTCTCTTTTTACATTGTAGTGAAAGGCTTTTTAGATTTCTTTAACGGAAACAAATTTATTGCTATTATTATTTCTGCTTGCATTATTTTGCTTTCCTTCGCCTCTGTTCCTCGATCGGTTTTGGAGGATATTTTCATAATTGCCTATCCTCCAATGGTAATCGCCCTGCGAGGCGCAGAGGGAGCTTTAATTGGTCTTAGTACAAGTCGGAAAGCGTGGTTCTTGATTTTGCCCGTTTTTATAGTATGCTTAATAATCTTATATTTCGCATTACGACCGATTCCAACGGAGGAATTATCAATTGGGAAAGCCATATGGGCATTTGCGGGTGCAGCTTTTGCAAGTTTCCGTTGGAGTAGAATAATCTCAAATGCAGAAAATACGATCTTGGCAAGCCCTTTTTCCACTTTTTTAATATTCATTATTTTTGTCTCCACGATACTATATGTTTCAGGCTCGAAAATAGACCTATTATTTTTCAAGTTTACTTTTCCAATTGGACTCATCATAGGAATTATTTTTTCTGGAACTATTGATGAGAAAATAGTTATCGAAGACCCAAACCAAGCTATTTCAGCCGACACAAAAAGCCGTACGGCTGATTAGCAACGTCTGCGCAAAAAACAGGAAAAGACTATGTTTGAACGAATTAGGATCGAAAGATGGCGGCAGTTCGATAATGTTGATATTGATTTAAGAACGCCTACAACTGTAATTACAGGAGCAAATGGTTCTGGCAAGACTACGATCTTGAATATTTTGTCCCGCCATTTTGGGTGGAATCTTCAATGGACATCAACGAAATCTAAAAAAAAAAGTAAGTCAAAGTTTTGGTCTGACGTATGGGATTTTTACGATGCCTCATTTACACCAAAAGAAAACACAATAAAAATTGGGGACGTATATTATAGAAATGATGCAAAATGTGAACTACGTGTGCCTTTGGACGTTAAGGAACAATACCAAATAAACTATCAGAACCAACAAATCGTTCATGGAATTTATATTCCGTCCCACGCTCAGCCCTTTTCCTATCAGAAAGTACAAAGCATACCGGCCGATCCAAAAACAAGCTCGCAACATTTTCAGGAATACCAAAATCTACTCATGCAGGTTTATCAATCTGCTCGGGCACAAAATCCCGGCTTAGTGATAAAAAGTTCAATCATTGCTTTAGCAGTTTTTGGATATGGAAATGCCGCAGTTGCTGAAAACTACGAATTTGTAGAAATATTTGAATCTTTTCAAGAGTCATTAAGAATTTTGCTTCCCAAAGAAGTTGGATTCGATCGTATTGAAATCAGAATGCCGGATGTCGTGTTAATCACAGATAGCGGTGATTTTTCTTTAGACTCGGTCTCTGGAGGCATCGGCGCGCTCATAGGTATAGCGTGGCAGATCTTGATGTATGGAATAGAGAAAAATGAATTCGTTGTGACTTTTGATGAACCAGAAAATCATTTACATCCTGCTATGCAGAGAGAGTTATTGTTAAATTTAGAAAAAGCCTTTCCGAAGGCGAAATTCGTTATTTCGACTCATAGCCCTTTTATTGTGACATCAAATCCGCATGCTAAGATCTATGCTTTGAAATTTAAGAATAATAAGGTCGAATCAAGACATATAGAGGAAGCAGAGTTGTCTGGAGACTATAATGAAACTCTTCAGGAGATATTGGACGTTCCTTTAACTATTCCAAAGTGGGTGGAGCAGACGGCAAAAGAACTATACAAAAGAGCTACAAATCAAGGAATAACAGAAGAGTCCGTCCAGGATTTTAAATATCAACTACAACGCATCGGACTTTATCCTCAACTATCGAAGATGGTGGAAAAATTGGAGGATAATGATGCGTAATCAAAAGAAACTTGAAGAGCCTATAGAGCTTCGTGATATGAAAATATACTGGCAGAAAAAAGTTGCCGAGAATGGATCAAATTATTACATGACTAAGTATAGGACCCCACCCATCAAGAAACGATTGAAAGAAGAAACGCATAATAAGTGCATTTATTGCGAAAGTAAAATAGGGCATAATACACCTGGAGATGTAGAGCATAAAATACCTGTTAGTATCCATGAGGAAGGTAGGTTTGAATGGCAAAACCTGACAATTGCATGCACAGAGTGCAATAGACGTAAAAATGACTATTTCGACGAAGATCAGATGTTTTTGGACCCCTATTTTGATGATGTTGAGAACCTTTTGGGACATGCCGGGCCGTTTATTTTCGCGACGCCCGGGAATGAGGTGGCCGAGTTATCAATTCGAATACTTGAATTAAGTGAGATTGACAGCCGGCAAGAACTTTTTTCACAGAAAGTTAGCAAGCTGAAAGAAGTTAATAATTTAATGGAAAGAATCGTATCTGTGAAGAATCCACTTCTAAAAAAAATGCTGATAGAGGATCTTTTAAACATGGGGGAAATTAGTTCTGAATATTCTGCTATGGTGAAGTCTTTAATAACCTCCTGCGATGGTCCTTGGGTTAACAAAGGCATTGAGTAGGGCGATCGCTACCTCGCACTTCTCAGGCTAAAAGTTAGTTGTCTTTAATAGTGTAAAATGATGGAATATGAGACGAGTTGGTTTGATGACATAACAAACTTTTTTACAGCAATAGCTTTCTCATTGAGTCGCAAAAAACTTCTAAAGAAGGTTGGGGTTGATATTTTAGGACCGGAATTTCCAAATTATGCAATTTTAGATATGAAAGATGTTTCTGATGGTCCTATATCCGGTTTTGCAGCAAACCAAATAGCAGGTTTAACATTCGGATCTTTATGGAGCCTTTATAATTTATTTGCAGCACTTCGTGCATATAGGCAACTTAAAAAAAGAGGGAGATATCCGTATAAAATGTATATATGACCCTCTTATGCAAAGGGAATGCAGTTCCAGAAGAAGTGTGGGGTGTTTTCTATGAACGAAATCCAGAAGCTAAGGGGCTGAAAAGACCTGGTTGGGCAAAACTGCAATAGCGCAAATTATTTTATCTTTTTTGTTAAAAGCAGAGAAAGGGCCAGCAACCGGGGAGGCGACCAAGAAATTAACCATGCTGGCGTTACACTTACTGGGGTACCTCCCAAGACTCGTTCATAATCGGGCGGTATGAATCATTCTTGCCTTAGCGGCAGCTATGTTTTTGTTGCTCCTGGCGCCCGAATAAGGCCGATTGAAAAAAGTTGACATAATGAACATTATCAGACGCAATGCGTTGTATTCAATATTAATTCAGTAGGTTAAAGAGTATTTGCAGGTTGTTTTCCATATTCCATTGGCATTGTAGTCTTTTTTGAATCCATTATTGGTGAGCTTGCAATGAAAACATATCCGTTAATATTCGTCATTATTATAGGATTGATAGTGATGGTTGTGAGGTGCGTATCCCAAACAGACATCGCTGAAAGCGACAAAGATAAACAAACTGCCTTTCCTGACGATCAAAAGAACCTGGCGCAAGGACTAGCCCCCTCGCTAAGTGAAGTGTACAAGAATTATTTCCCAATCGGCGCAGCGGTTGATACTGGATCGTTATACTCACAGGAATACAAAGATCTTCTACTTAGGCATTTCAACAGTGTAACCGCGGAAAATGAGATGAAACAAAATCGATTAATGAATTCTGTTGGCGAAATATATAATTTCACCCAAGCAGACATAATCGTGGACTTTGCTTTGCAAAACAACATCAAGGTTAGAGGGCATACTCTCATCTGGCATGGCTCAACTCCTGGGTGGTTTTTTTTAGACGATGACTGGAGGGAGCCCCTGGAAAGAGAGCGTATTTTAAAAAGAATGGAGGATTATATTAAAACAGTTGTTGGGCATTTTAAAGGGAAGGTCTATTGCTGGGATGTTGTCAATGAGGCAATAAGTAGAGAGAGATTCTATCGCAATAACCTATGGTATAAGTACATTGGAAAAGATTATATTGAGATGGCATTCAGGTGGGCCCATGAGGCCGATCCTGAAGCGCTGCTATTTTATAATGATTATCACGCCAGTGCACCATCAAAAAGACAAAAGATTTACAGTTTGCTAAAACGTTTAAAGAAAAAAGGGGTGCCAATTCATGGTGTCGGAATACAAGCTCACTGGTTCCTCGATTGGCCCGATATAATTGATGTGAAACGTGCTATAAAAAGTTTTTCTTCTTTGGGGCTTGAAGTACAGATTACGGAAATGGACATATCTTTCTATCACTGGGTAGACCGATCGAGAAGATATGGACAGCTGACCGATAAAATGGAGAGTCGTCAAGCCAGGAGGTACAAGGCCTTTTTCGAAGTTTTCAGACAATACAGCGATGTCATAACAGGAGTCACTTTATGGGGTCTATACGATGGTAGAACTTGGAGGGATTCATACCCGGTGCGTGGGAGGAAAGACTGGCCACTTCTATTTAATGTAGATATGGAACCCAAAAAAGCCTTCTGGGAGATAGTAAACTTCAGGAGCCAACAATAGGGGGACCCCCCAAGATTCGTGCATAATTGGGCGGCATGAACCATTCTTGCCTTTTTGTTGCTCCTGTGGAGCCGCCAATAAATCCAATCTAAAAGTTTACATAATCAATCTTATCAGACGTCGTTGTTTGTATTTATTATAATTTCAGAATGTTGATAATGAAGACGAGTCAGCTGGCGATTCAGGGCCAAAACACAAAATTCGATTAAGTTTTCAAAGCGCGACGGCTCAACGCATCTGGTGCATCGCTTCTGTCTTATCCTGAGATATAATTCCAATTATGGTCCTCATCTCTAAAATGCACCCAATCTTTATAAAGGATTACTAAGAATTCATCAAAATTGTCAGCAACCATTTGCTCATGAATTCCTGATGGATCAGTTTTTAGGATAACCCCATCAGATAATCTTATTTTGAAAAGATTTCCCCCCCCCGTCACTACCTATGGCAATTGTATTGATATTTGGATTATCCTGAAATTTACGAACAACAGATTCACCTTTATCAAGCCAATATCCGTTATGTATATCCATTGCATTGATGTGGCCGCAATCAATCTGGAATGAAATATAAAATCCAGGAAGATTATATGTTTTAAGCTCATCAATGATATTTTGAGGCGCACCAATGTCAAAGTATCCTTCAGCAGGATAGCCGAAATCCATGGAATATATTTCTTCAAAAACTATCTTTAATTCTTTAATCATTTTTTCGTGGGGCAGAACGTCGAGCTTGAGCTACGGTCTATATGAGTATCGATTCTGCACGGCCTTAACGTAAAGCCGCTATCTACACACCGTCAGTTCCAAGCTTATTGGTAGCCGCTCACTCTAGCACGCAAATCATCCATTCTCATTTTCCAAGACTTTAGGAAATCGTCCGAATCACTCCATAACTCAAGTAGTTCTGAGTTCTCACTCATGATTCTATCAATCGCTTTAATCGCTTTGTCAACAAGGTTGAAATCAGGTTTCTCATTTGAGGTCTCCACCCATCTATCTATTGATTCAGAATAGGCATCTCTCAGCCCCCAGTTCCCTTTGAGACGAGCCACGACTTCACAAGCGGCGATGCACTCACAAGCTTCATCTGACTCAAGATATTCAGCTTCATTGAGAACCACATCAATGGTCTCTTCCACCATCCTAATGCTTGGGGACTCCGAGAACATACCTGCCCAGTCGCAAGCCATATCGTTTCCAAAGGATTCTTCTGACCATGCTCCCATCTTTGTCCTCCATAGGCAATATTTATTGCCGAACGGTAAGCGAACTGGTTATGCTAACCTAAAACTGACCCCCTGAGAGTCCAAACGACAACCCAAAATTGACCCCCTTGAGCCGATCTCTGGTATAGAGGATTGAAAGCGATCAATTCTACGACCGGAGGTGGAAAGGAGC